>Ga0207422_1000831_pt1 | contig 80658 bp, 68 predicted proteins | sample MarCyaLeptolynsp_FD_187757 | JGI IMG/M metagenome (GOLD analysis project Ga0207422, IMG submission 187757) | Marine cyanobacterial communities from Panama - species 1 Leptolyngbya sp. (SPAdes) | ecosystem: Environmental > Aquatic > Marine > Unclassified | place: Panama: Panama City | collected...
AGCTTTGGCAGCAAGCATTGCTCTTTCTCCTCAAGGTTCTTTTCTCTCAGCATATCGCCAATGCTTTTACTCATTTTTGTGTTAAGCAATATTTCGCCACCAGCGTCCGCTTCGCTAACAGCACCCTACAGATCGGAGTCGCAAATGAAAGTTAGGATAGTCAGAATAGGAAAATAATGCGCCTCTATTAAACTTTCTGAGCATGGTGGATTGGAGTGGCTATTTAGAATCAATCTGCACTGATTATGCCCAATGGTGGGAAGTTTACACTCTGACAGAGGTGGTGGGAAAGCAGCAACAGAAGCCGGAAAAGATACCGCTGCTGTTTGATTTTGGGCTGATGGTGCAGACAGTTGAGCAGGAGCAGGAGCAAAGGGACAGTAAGGAAAGAGAAGAGAAGGAGCATATCGAGCGCTTGGGGGTGCTGGAGGGATTGAGGAAGTATGCTGCGGAACATGTATTATTAGTAGGAAGACCAGGTTCCGGTAAATCCACGGCATTAGCGCGGTTATTGTTGGAAGAAGCACAGAGAAGGAGAGCTGGGGAGAATGGAGGCGAAATCCCTGTGCTTGTGGAACTCAGCTACTACCCTACCTCCATCCTGGATTTAATCCAAGACTTCTTGCAACGGCATCAACCCAAGTTGGAGGTAGATGGTTCAACGCTCAAAAATTGGCTGAGGCAGGGGCAATTGCTGCTGCTGGTGGATGGGGTGAATGAGTTGCCTTCACAGCAGGCGCGGCAGGATTTGCATACCTTTCGGCAGAACTACCAGAAAACAACGCCGATGGTATTCACTACACGGGATTTGGGAGTGGGAGGCGACTTGGATATTACCAAGAAGCTGGAAATGCAACCGCTGAGTGAAGGACAAATGCAGCAATTTGTCCGCAAATATCTGCCGGAGCAGGGAGAGCAGATGTTGAAGCAGTTGGGTAGTCGGTTGCGGGAGTTTGGACAAACTCCTCTGCTATTGATGATGCTCTGTTCAGTATTTACTCAAAACCGGAACAGAGTGCCAGTTAATTTGGGTTCGGTGTTTCGCCAATTCACTCAGATTTATAACCGCAAGCTTAAACAGGATATCCCCATTTCCCAAGAGTCTCGCCGTTGGTGGCAGCCGATGTTGCAGCAGTTAGCCTGGGTGATGACTTGTGGGGAAGGGAAGACACAGTTGCAAGTAGCGATTCCCCGGCAGCAAGCGGAAGCAGTGCTGATGGAGTTTTTGCAAGGGAAGGTGGCTAATCCTGAAGATTGTGCCCTCTGTTGGTTGGATGATTTACTCAACCATCACCTAATTCAACTCAGAGCAGGAGAGCAGATTGAGTTTCGGCACCAACTGCTTCAGGAATATTATACGGCGGAATATTTGCTGAAGTTGTTGACTTCTTCCTATACTTCTCCCTCTCATATTAGTGATGAGGAATTGAAACGGGAGTATCTGAATTATCTAAAGTGGACAGAACCCCTAGCACTGATGCTGGAGTTGTTGGACAATGAGGCGCAGGCAGTACGAGTGGTGAAGTTAGCCTTAGAGGTGGATTGGAGGTTAGGGGCAAGGTTGGCAGGGGCAGTAAAACCAAAGTTTCAGGAGCAAACAGTAGGTTTAGTAGCTGGGTTAGAAATTCCTCAACTGTTCAAAATTCAGCTTTTGGGTATAACAAGTTCTGAGAGTGCCTTTCCTTCTGTACTCCAAGCCCTGACAGATGAAGAGGATTATGTACGTAGGAGTGCAGCTGAAGCTCTGGGTAAAATTGGTACAGAATCAACAATTCCTACTCTGATTCAAGTTCTGCAAGATCAAGACTATTTTGTAAATAGTATAGCAGTTGAAGTCCTATATAAAATTGGAACAGAAGCAGCAATTCCGACTCTGATTCAAGCTCTGCAACATAAAGACTATTCTGTACGTAGTAGTGCAGCTGAAGCCCTGGGTAAAATTTGCACGGAATCAACAATTCCTATTCTGACTCAAGCTCTGCAAGATGAAGACTATTTTGTACGCAGTAGTGCAGCTGAAGTCCTGGGTAAAATTGGCACAGAATCAACAATTCCGACTCTGATTCAAGCTCTGCAAGATGAAGACTATTTTGTACGCAGTAGTGCAGCGGAAGCTCTGGGTAAAATTGGCACAGAATCAATAATTCCGACTCTGATTCAAGCTCTGCAAGATGAAGACTATTTTGTACGTAGTAGTGCAGCTATAGCTCTGGGTAAAATTGGCGCAAAAGTCGCAATTCCGACTCTGATTCAAGCTCTGCAAGATGAAGACTATTCTGTACGTAGAAATGCAGCTGTAGCTCTGGGTAAAATTGGCACAGAAGCCTCAATTCCTGCTCTGATTCAAGCTCTACAAGATGAAGACTATTCTGTACGTAGAAATGCAGCTGTAGCTCTGGGTAAAATTGGCACAGAAGCCTCAATTCCTGCTCTCATTACAGCTCTGCAAGATGAAGACTATTCTGTACGTAGAAATGCAGCTGTAGCTCTGGGTGAAATTGGCACAGAAACCGCAATTCCTGCTCTCATTACAGCTCTGCAAGATCAAAATTACTCTGTACGTAGTAGAGCTGCTGAAGTCCTGGGTAAAATTGGCACAAAAGCTGCAACTCCTGCTTTTATTCAAGCACTGCAAAATGAAGACGATGAGGTACGTAATATAGCAGCTGAAGTCCTGGGTAAAATCAACACAGAATCTGCAACTATTCCTTTCATTCAAGCTCTGCAAGATGAAGACTATTCTGTACGTAGAAATGCAGTTGAAGCTCTGAGGAAAATTGGAGCAGAAGCCACAATTCCTGCTCTCATTACAGCCCTGCAAGATCAAGATTATTCTGTACGTAGTAGAGCTGCTAAAGCCCTAGGTGAAATTGGAACAGAAGTTGCAGTTCCTGCTCTCATTACAGCTCTGCAAGATCAAGACGATTCTGTATGTAGAAATGCAGTAGATGCTCTGAGTAAAATTGGAACACGAGCCGCAACTCCTGCTCTGATTCAAGCTCTGCAAGCTCAAGACTCATATCTACGTAGGAGAGCAGCTGAAACCTTAGGTAAAATTGGGACAGGAACGGCAATCCCTGCTCTGATTCAAGCTCTACAAGATGAAGACAATTATCTACGTAAGATAGCAGCTGAAGTCTTGGGTAAAATTGGCACAGAAGCGGCAATCCCTGCTCTCATTACAGCTCTACAAGATGAAGATGATTATGTACGTCAGAATGCAGCTGTAGCTCTGGGTAAAATTGGCACAGAAGTAGTAATTTCTGCTCTGATTAAAGCACTGCAAGATCAAAACTATTCTGTACGTAAAAATGCAGCTGTAGCTCTGGGTAAAATTGGCACAGAAGTAGTAATTTCTGTTCTGATTAAAGCACTGCAAGATCGAAGCTCTTCTGTACGTAGTAGTGCAGCAGAATCCCTGGGTAAAATTGGGACAGAATCAGCTATTCACCAATTAGTTAAAGCTTTGAAACAAGAAAACTTTGTTACCGCTAATCAAGGAGACACACTCGATTTTGCGATAAATGCACTTGAACAAATTCAAGAATGCTACCAACTCTACAATCCTACCCTTACCCAACCAATTCCTACCCCAGAACCTCTACCCCATATCCCATCAACCCAACTAATGTATATTCTGCACCTCTCGGATCTCCACATTACCACCCCCAACCAAGCTACACTCTGGTCAAACCAACTAGCAGAGGATCTCCGCAACGAACTCGATATCCCTCACCTCGATGCTCTCATCCTCTCAGGCGACATCGCCAACTACTCCACCCCCGAAGAATACCAAGCTGCCGAACAGTTTCTCCACAATCTCCGCCAAGACTTCCCCCTAGAACCAGAACAAATTATCATAGTTCCTGGTAACCACGACCTCAACTGGAAACAGGCAAAAAAGGCTTACAATCTAGTTGACCGGGAAGAGTACGAGGGAAAACTCCAAGAAGGTCACTATATTGAAGAAAGTTCCACTGTTATCCGAGTCCGAGACGAAGAGGCATACCAACAGCGCTTTGTCCACTTCAGTCAATTCTACCAAGCGATCGCAAACCAACCCTATCCCTTAGACTACGATCAACAAAGCATCCTCTATCACCTCCGGGAGCAAAACCTCCTTATCCTGGGACTAAACTCTGCTTGGGAACTGGATCATCACTACAAATCCCGCGCCAGCATTAATATGAATGCTCTGAGCAACGCTCTTACCCAAATTCGCCGCAACCGAGTTTACGACAATTGCCTGAAAATCGCCGTTTGGCACCATCCCCTCATCAGTGCTTACGAAGACAGAATCACCGATGCCGCCTTCCTGGAGCAACTTGCCGTTGCTGGATTCCGCTTCTTTCTCCACGGACATATCCACGAAGCCAAAACCAGTAACTACCGCTACGACATGAGCCAAGATGGACGCAAACTCGACCAAATTTGTGCCGGAACCTTCGGCGCACCCACCCAAGAACTAGTCACAGGTACTCCCTGGCAATACAATCTACTGCAATTTGAACCAGATAAACTTACGGTTCGTACCCGCCGCCGCACCAAAGAAAATGGTGCTTGGGAAGCCGACAGCATCTGGCGTCAGGGTAAGGGAACCTCTTCAGTGGATTATTATAGGATTGATTTGGATACTTTTGAGTTAAGTTAGGACTTACGCACCGTAACGCAATTAAGCCATATTGATTCTAAATTACGTTTAATGTGAATTAGAAGCTGCAACCCTTGATTTTCGGTTAAATTTTCCTTCTATTCCCTGTTCCCTTGACCCAACAAGGATTTAAGCTAATCTACATCAGACGTAAATTCTAAGTTTTTTTATCGGAGCTGTTAAATGTTATTTGTTTGGCTGGGAATTATTGTTATTGTATCCGTTGCCCTTATACTGTTGGCACTCCAACAACGAGGAGTTTTATCCGGTATTGGTGAAAGTCGTCACCTGCGACCAACGGAACGTACTATCTTTACTTTAGAAATTGGCGATATTGTACAGTATATGGGTACTGATTGGGTGGTAGAGGGACGCCTTACTTATGAGGACAAAGGGTATAACTGGTTTGAGTATTTGATCCAAGATAATGATTCTATTCGTTGGCTTTCTGTAGATGAAGATGATCGCGTTGAGGTTTCTTTGCTAGAACCAACCAATCAGTTAGAAGTTAGTAACGAACCTCCTAAGCAGCTGATGTTTGAGGGTGAAACTTACCGTTGTGTGGAGTCAGGAATAGCTAAGATGACTCGCACCGGTACAACTTTAAGACGTACTGCCGAACGTTGTCGATATTTTGATTATGAAGGCTCAGATAATCGAGTCCTGTCTATCGAAGACTGGGACGGAGAGATTGAGGTTACTGTGGGGGAACGTATTAATCCAAGGATGCTGACACTTTTACCTGGTACCGGTGAGCAAGTTTACCGCAGGTTGAGCTAATAAAAGTTAGTTTTCTTCTCCAGCAACAATTGTTTCGCAAGGCAATAGGCACTCTTGCAACAGGAGACTGTAATTCATCTTTTTTATTTGATTTCACAAATTCACAATTTAAATGCAGAACAGCTTATGATATCTAATTCTGTAAGTTTGCTAGCTCGAATCACTTTTATCCTAAACTGATTCAGAAAAAAGCCGCAGGAGGAAGATGAAAAAACTCAGCAAGTCTCCGAATGTGGCTAACAGTAAGCTGATGTTGACCATTCAACACAGCGGATACAAGAGATTCGGTCTTAAAAATAGGAATTAAATCTTTTGGTTGCAAATCAAATTCATCTAGTAAAGCTTTGAGTAGTTCTACACCATCAAGATCTGGTATCGTCTCGTGCTTCTGTTCATACTCATAGATTAAAGAACCTAAAACATTCAGATAATCCTGTTCATCTAGTGTTAATGTACCACGATCAATCAGTAAATCGATAACTTTTTGAGTAGCTAGACATTCTTCTTCAGAACTGATTGGGCGAGGAGGAAAGGTTTTCAGTAATTCAATATATGCACTAGAGCTACGTGAACCACTCATCATTTTTCCAGTTTTGTTTATTATATTCTGCATGAGTTAGTACGTGGCGGATAAAGACTTTTTGATAATTGTAATCTACTAAGACAATAAGTCGATATTTGTTACCACCGATGTTAAATACGGAGTACTATAATTGCTAAATAGCAGAATAATTATGACAACCTTACCTGTTTTGACTGTCCAGAATTGCCCGAATTCGTTGACGGAATAAGCGTACCGCACTGCGTTGTCCGATTATGCGACTTTGTTCGATGAAATTGGCAATTTCCTTGATCGGCAAAAAGGGAAAAGCTAAACTCTGATCGCACTGTTCATATCCTCCTTCCACCCACCGATACACCAACAGCATTTTCTTTGTATATCGCCACAGTTCGGGAACACCTAAAGCAGAATACAGCACTTGTTTATTGACCGAAGAACTCGTATAGTCCGACTCAATCGCTAAGTCGGGGGGTGGATCTTCTGGCAAGTTAATTTTCCGACCCCTTACCACTGCTTCATTTTGAATGTAAAAACAACTATCGGGCTCGACAGCACGGGTCAAATCCTCTCGATCTAAAGTTAAAGCACCTAATTTTCTGACTTCAATTTCTAGTTCGTCAGCGATCGCTTCGACAAAACTTTCTAATAACCCTTTAGGCTCTTCGTGTTCTTCCAGTGGCATTCTAATTTCTAAGACTCCCCGATCGTAGGCAATTCTCCAAGAGCGATCGTCCCCTACCTCCGACATTAAGATTTTATAGGTTTGCCAGCTTACCCCTCTCATCACGATCGTCGATGCGGGTCGTTCAATCCCGGTTAGGTTCGCCGTTACCATCTTCCCATCTCTCAATTGAAATTTGTTTGTCTGTCGCTTCAATCTTATCGAACTTAGGCATATTTTACATTAATTGACCTTAACCTCCGGAAAAATCAGTTTCCTTAATTAACTGATTAGGATTTCTGCGGCGATCAGCAATAATACTCCTCAGAAAGCTTGAAGTTTTGCCTCCTAGAGGACGAATTTCACATTTAGAGAGCAATTGACGAATGACTCGAATATCAATACTTTTAGAATTTCCCTCACAATAGAGAACATTTACAGGCATAGTGCTCCCCCAGATAGACGGTGGGTTTCACTTTCTCCAATGACGTTGCTTACTGAGTCAGAGTGAGTTGTGATAATAAACTGGCACGTTGGCTTAATTTTCATCAACTGAGATACAAAATATTGAGCAGAGGGAGGATGTAAATTGAGGTCGATTTCATCGATTAAGACGACTGAGTAAGCAATCTGTTGTCTTACAAATTCGTACAATATGGGAAAAACAGATTGCTCTCCGGCTGACATTTCTGCAATATCATAGGTTCTGTAACCATCATCGAGTAGGAAATAAGTCTCTTCTCCAGTAGGATCATCTTGACTGGGAAGTTTTTCTAGCCCTGAAAACGAGCGTTCAGGAAACACTGTTTGATACAGTCTTTTTATCTGTAATAAATAATTACTTCCATAGTTGCCGATCCTTGATTCTTGGTTGCGATGCCAATCTATTAAATATTTTCGCAATTTTCCGACGCCAATATCAAAGGAAGTTTCGCTACTCCGTTCTTTGGCATTGTCCTCGCTACTACCTTGATGGGAAGGGTATCCTAAGTTACGCCACTGGTCGAACCAAAAAATACCTGGCAGTTGGGCAAAATATTGTCTGACAGATTGATCGCCCCTTTTGATAAACCATTGAGCATAATATCTACCTCTAAACTGAGCTCGTTCTGCTGGAGTATCTCCTGCTTTCCAAAAATCGCCACTTAACACAAGGTGAACCCTTTTGCTATCTCCGGGTGCATCAAATTGACGCATTTCTTTAAACTCTGGCGGTTGAGCATCGTACCATTTCCGAGCCAATTCGCGAGTTGTGTTTAATTCTTCTTCCTCAAATAACACTTGCAGCTCAATTCTGGGAGATCCCCATCTCCAATAGCGACTAGGAAGGAAACCAATCCAGTCAAAATCAGAGATATCTCGAATTCGACTTGTAGCCAAAGCCAATGGAAGTGCGATCGCTTGTAAGAGAGTTGTTTTCCCTGTTCCGTTATCACCTAGGATGAGATAGCGATCGCTAACCTCATCCAAAATCTCATTTTTGAAAGAAATCTCTAGATCTTTAAACCGTTTGAAGTTTTGGATATAGATTGATTCTATCTTCACTTAATTTCTCCTTTGTTAAAAAATACTGACGGGGTGACAAGCCAGCTCAATCCTTGAGCAATCTAGCTTGTCACCCCTTCAGAGGTGAAGGTTGAATTTATATTTCAACCTTCATTCTTCATATTTTAGTGAGGCAGAACTTAACGAGCAGAGGATGTTACTAACACTTTTTCTGTAGTGCTAGCTTTTTCACCACCTTTGCGGTCAGACTCTACCAATTGACCGAGGATAGCGGTAACATTTGCCTTGGCATCGCCAAAGAGCATCTTGGTGTTCTCTTTATAGAACAGGGGATTGTCTACACCAGCATAGCCACTGGACAAACTGCGCTTCATGACGATAACGTCAGTAGATTTCCAAACCTCCAAGACTGGCATTCCCGCAATTGGGCTGCCAGGATCTTCTAGAGCACTAGGATTAACGGTGTCATTAGCACCAATCACTAGGACTAGATCAGTTTCGGGGAAGTCGTCGTTAATCTCATCCATTTCTAGAACAATGTCATAAGGCACATTAGCCTCAGCTAGCAGAACGTTCATGTGTCCCGGTAGGCGTCCAGCTACTGGATGGATACCAAAACGAACCTCTACCCCTTTTTTGCGCAGGATTTTGGTAATATCTGATACCGGGTGCTGAGCTTGAGCTACTGCCATACCGTAGCCAGGAACGATAATCACACTCTTGACATCTTTGAGAAGCTCAACAGCCTCTTCCACTGTTGTTGAAGTAGCTTCGCCTACAACTTGAGTCCCCGATTGAGTAGCTGATGCTCCTGCTCCTTCACCAAAACCACCCAGAATCACACTAATAAAGGAGCGGTTCATTGCCTTGCACATAATGTAGCTAAGGATAGCACCACTACTACCTACTAGTGCTCCTGTGATGATTAGCAAATCATTGGATAGCATAAAACCAGCAGCGGCAGCCGCCCATCCAGAGTAACTGTTGAGCATGGAGATTACGACTGGCATATCAGCACCACCAATCGCTGCCACCAAATGGATACCCAAGACTGAAGCGATCGCAGTCATAATTAATAGTGGCTGTAGACCATTAGGAGCTTCAACTCCCATGAACTGGTAGCCAAGCCAGACTGAACCACCAAGCATCGCTAGATTTAGTAAGTGGCGTGCTGGCAGCATCAGGGGTTTGCTGCTGATAATCGCCCGTAGTTTGCCAAAAGCAACTACTGAACCAGTGAAGGTAATCGCACCGATGAAGACACCGATAAAAATTTCTAGCTGGTGGATTGTTACCTCAACTCCTGTTAAGGATTGTTCCGCTTGTAGGTAATTGGCAATACCTACCAAAACTGCAGCCATACCCACAAAACTGTGCAATATAGCTACTAGTTCCGGCATAGAAGTCATCGCTACACGAGATGCCACAATCGCACCAATGATCGCTCCTGGTAGGATAACTGCTGCTAAGGTTCCGTAAGCACTCACATTGGGACTCAAAGCCGTGGCAACAAAGGCTATGAGCATCCCACTAATACCGAAAATGTTACCTTGGCGAGCAGTTTCTTGATTAGAAAGCCCCCCCAAGCTGAGAATGAATAAAGCGCTAGCCGCAATATAAGCGACTGTCAGCAAATTCTGTGACATAATCTCCTTCTAATCACACTGGTAATTGGTCGTTAGCTCATGGCTAATTGTTCTTTGCTATTAAGCATTAGCCATTGCTAGTTCTACTTTTGGAACATCTTGAGCATCCGTTGGGTAACTAGGAAGCCACCAGAAATGTTGATTGCGCCTACTAAAATAGCGATCGCTCCCAGGATGGTTGTAGCTGAAGTTCCTGTCCCGGATATCTCGAGCATCCCACCAATAATGATGATTCCACTAATGGCATTGGTAACACTCATCAGCGGTGTATGCAGCGCCGGTTTAACATTCCAGATGACTTGCCAGCCAACAAAGCAAGCTAAGACAAACACTGTTAAATGGGACAGGAACGAAGGAGGCGCACCGATCCCGATCCCGACAAGAGCAAAACCAACCAGCACCATCCATAACCAGTCACCAATACCCTTTGATTCCTTAGAAGCTTCAGCTTCAGCTGTTTCTTGAGTGACAGCAGGCTGCGCTTGTGGTGCAGGCTTGGGCGGTGTGGGAGGAGCACTGGGTTTTGGTGGGGGCCAGGTAATGCTACCTGAGTGAAGTACTAGGGCACCCCTGACTACCTCGTCTTCAAGATCAACTTTGTAGTCTTCAGCTCCGCCCATATCTTTGAGGAGATGGCACAGATTAGTGCCGTAGAGCTGGCTGGACTGATTAGCCATGCGACTAGGTAAGTCAGTTAAACCAATTACGGTTACCCCTTGGTAGCGGTAAATTTCACCTGGTTTGGTAACTGCACAATTACCACCCTGTTCCGCTGCCATATCAACGATCACAGAGCCATCCTTCATGCTTTCCACCATTTCCTGGGTGATCAGCAAAGGAGCTTTTTTGCCGGGGATCAATGCTGTAGTAATGATAATGTCCACCTCTTTGGCTTGTTCAGCAAACAAAGCCATTTCAGCTTCAATAAACTCCTTACTCATCACTTTGGCGTAGCCACCTTGACCGGTACCATCCTCTTTAAAGTCTAGTTCTAAGAACTCCGCCCCCATGCTCTCTACTTGTTCTTTGACTACAGGGCGCGTATCAAAGGCGCGGACAATTGCCCCTAGACTACGAGCAGCACCGATAGCTGCTAATCCAGCTACACCAGCACCAATTACCATTACTTTGGCAGGGGGAACCTTGCCTGCTGCGGTAATCTGTCCAGTAAAGAAACGACCAAAGTTATTAGCTGCTTCCACTACCGCCCGGTAACCAGCGATGTTTGCCATGGAACTGAGGGCATCCATTTTTTGTGCCCTAGTGATTCGTGGCACAGAATCGATCGCTAATACAGTGGCTTGGCGTGCTGATAGCTTGTCCAGTAACTCCTGGTTTTGAGCTGGCCAAATAAAACTGATGAGGGTTCCACCTTCTGATAGCAAGTCAGCCTCATGCTTGCCAACAGTAGGGTGCTCTTGGGGGGGACGCACCTTGAGGACAATATCAGCAGACTCCCAGAGGGTAGCAGCATCCGGAACGATTTGACATTCGACTTGAGAGTAGGCTGTGTCAGCGAAGTTGGCTGCTTCGCCTGCACCAGCTTCAATCAAAACTTCAAAACCAAGCTTTTGGAGTACCTTGGCTGTATCTGGCGTAGCTGCTACTCGGCATTCGCCTGAGTAGATTTCTTTTGGTATGCCAATTTTTTTGCTGGTTGTTTGCTCTTTAACAAACTCTTCGCCTGCTTCAACCTCTTTGGCAATGGCTATGGTCATGGACTCTCCTTGCTTCTTTAGATTTAAACGATAACAACGGGAACTTGGCTCAGGGAGAACATCATCCCAGTCATTTTTTACAGGTGGACATTCCTGTTGCAATCAACAACACGAGTCACTTAACTCAAATTCTTTAGAAAGAAAGTTTGACACCTGTTGGAAGAATTTACTGAACAGACATGACTTGTTGCATCGTAAGGTTGATTTCCCAATCTGAATCACTATTTTTAACTTGTCTTTAGGAATGCTCCTCTTACACAGAACTTAGGGTTCGCTCATTGGAAAAGCGGCCAGCAGAATAAATTGCACAGAAGCTAATCAATATAAGGATTAGAGCACTTTCACTCTCTTTAGCGAGGGACTAACGAGGGAAGAATGTAGATAGATTCCGAGCTGAGTTTATTTTTAGGTGGCTATGGTAGTTAATTTTTACAGCACACACCGCTGAAACATGAGTGTCGTTTCGATACTTAAGTACCATTCGATTTAAAGGTATTCAACACACCCAACCATTTCTTGTGGAAGATAAACCTCATAAATCAAAACTAAACCTTTGATAATCTCACCAAGGGAACGAGTTCTTTGCTTACAATAAACAATACCCGGATGATCGCTAGTCCTGTGTCAATTGTGAATTGACGGGTTGAGGTAGACGCACCAGACGCGGAGACACGGGGACGCGGAGAGAGTTTATCCATCATTTCTTGCTTGACAGAGTACTAGTAGAACTAGCAATAATCAGAAAGTCTTTATCATGGGTAAAAATTACCCTTTTTTCTTTACGAATAAAATCCAACTGAGATTGATCGGAGTAGGTACGCAATCCTACCTCAACAGTTGTAGTAACATCAATATCACACCGACGTAATTGGAAAGCAATTTCAGGATCGACTTGCTCATCTAGGTGAAACTGAATTTTATCGATCACCTCTGAGCTCACTCCACATTGCCTGAAATTTAGAATGAGGATTATTGCGTTTCATTTCTTCAACAATTCTTTCAGCTTCAAGAGTGTGACGGTCAATTTCTTCCCGATGATCGTAATAGTATGCCATAGCTCCATGAACTGCAGCCAAAGATAAATTGTACTTTTGAGCAATTTCTTCTAGAGATTTTTCCATCTCCAAATACATCTCAGCAATCGCTGCAACAGGCATTCTTGTCCCCACAATGCGAGGTTGACCAAAACAATAGTCAGTATCTATGGCAATATACTCTGTAATTACTGGTTTTATCGGCATTTTTTCACTTGTATAAGGCAAAACTATAACCAACATATTAACCTGATTGCGATTAATAATTATCTGAGTTAACTGGCGTTGAAAATAATTTGTGTAAGTTCCTTTCGAGTATTGGCACTCAACGACCGGGCAATAAAGAGAAGCATTGGATAGTTTCTTGCCTTTGTGTTGTGTTTTGTGATATAATTGCTAATTTAAAGTATATAATTCTCTCCGCGTCTCGGTCTCTGCTTTCTCCCACTAGTGCAGCGCAGCGGAAATAACCCACCAGGAGAGAGAGTGATAGAATCCTTACTCTATAAGCATTCTTAATTCTTAATTCTTAATTCCGCGCAGCGGTACTAGTGGCACTTTCTAACACCTTTTTCCGTCATCCCCAGAAAGCAATCCTACTGCACTCAGCTCAAATTAAGTAAAGTAACAGTAAAATTTAGTTGCAAATGTCAATATCCTATTCCCAGAGGAGCAAGCCTATGTTAATCAAAAAATCGTCAATAGGACGCCTATTAGGTACAGTGGCAGTGACTAGTTGCTTACTCACCGGTTTTGCTGCAAAGAGCTCAGCTAACGGGAACTGCGGATTCACTCTCTGGAGCGGTGTTCCAAGAGAACATATATTATGCTACCACCTAGACTTTGAGGGTCAACCAGGTATCTGGGATCGTTACCGACTGCGAATCCCCTCCAAGAAAATGGAATTAAGGGCAGCCCAGTTTGTCATTTCTTATCCAGAGAACTACAAAGGTAAGTTTGATACAGATGCAGTTGAAGTGAAGGTTGGTGGCGAAACTGTGTTGCTGCAAGAAGATGGGGTAGTTTGGGAAAAAGAGAAACGGCAACTGCAGATTTATCTATATGAGCCTACTGAGTCTGATAAGGATGTTGAGATAATACTCTCCAATGTCAGGAATCCAAGTTTTGGTGGCACTTATTATTTCAATGCTAAGTATCTTCCCCCCGGTGTTGAACCAGGTAGGTTTGAAGTACCCCGTTACATAGGTACGTGGATTTTAAGTATTAGTCGGTTTTAAGACTAAGTCAGACTCCCATGAACTTTCACCTCACAACGTAGGATGAAAATTTCTTTGTCTCCGTGTCTCCACGTCTCCGCGTCTATTTTTAGATTAGATTTAGTTGCATAGGCTATTAACGAAACCCAACACCAGTAACACGAATGTTGGGTTTCGCTATCGTTTTACCCAACCTACAGTTTTAAAATTTAGTAATTTTTTAAGAGAAGTTTTTATGCAGTTATTTAAACAACTCATAATCGGATTTTGTTTAAGTTGCTTATTGGTAATTAATTATCCTTGTACTGTCCTAGCTAATGAAATTAGCCCAGACTTGAGTGGAGCAGAATTACTGCAAAAAATTGCTCAAGACTATGCTCCAGAGCAAACCCTTGGTTACCGAAAAGGTAGAGACATACTATACACAAAAATAGATAACCAAGACGGAGTAGTCACTGGCATATACACTGATTATTCAATTAACGTTGACCCCAATTCTGATAGCCCCAGACAAGACGCATTGCAACAAAAGATTAATGCTGAACATATTTATCCTCAAAGTAAGGGAGCTAAGGGTTCAGCTAAAAGTGATCTGCATAGTCTTTTTGCTGCTCGGGTAAATGTAAATAGCGCACGAGGTAATAGTCCTTTTGCTGAAATTAATGATTCTTTGACAAAAAAATGGTTTAGAAAAAAGCAAGAATTACGCACCATTCCAACTCAGTTTATCGATGAATTTAGTGAGTCATTAACTAATAAAGCCTTTGAACCGAGAGAAGATAAAAAAGGTGATGTGGCTCGTGCTATGTTCTATTTCTATACAATTTATCGGTTTCGAGCTGATGCCGAAGACCCAGATTTTTTCCCTATTCAGCAAATAACACTTTGTCAATGGAATACTGCCGATCCCGTTGATAATGCAGAAATAATCCGTTCTCATAAGATTGCTCAATATCAAGGTAATGAGAATCCTTTTGTTGTTGATTTAACTCTTGCTAAAAGAACTTACTGTCCGTAGACGCGCCAACAGCTCTACCGGAATCCTTCAGCAGGTGCATCTCTACAATCTGGATATAACAGGGTTATCTATGCCGGATTTGAACTACAAACAGCTAATAACAAATAACAAATAACAAATAACCAAGGACTAATAACAAAAGAGTCGCTTCAAATCCAGCAAAAAAATCGTGGTTGTAACCTCTTCCTCTGATAAGACCACAGTATGGCTGACGATTTCCATAATACTCGACTGACCATAAGACTGTGGAACAGCGTACATCATTTCTAGGGGTAACTCGATCAAATTGGGTGTGTCATCTACCGCAATTCCACAGAGTTCTCCTTGAGGATTACGGATAATCAGTAAAAAAGGCGGATTATTTGCTAAGGATGATATATTACTGGAGCCTAACTGCTGATGTAAATCCAAAACCCTAATCATGTGACGACCTAGTTGGACTAAACCCATAGATCCTAGATTACTACCAACAGGAAAATTAACTACTTTCAGTACATCGCTCATTGGGAGGGCTAGGAAATAATCGGCAATCTTAAAGACGATAAATTTATCTACTGTTGTTGTTAGTTGGTTGTTTGTCATTTGTCATTTGTTATTGGTTGTTGGTTTTTGTTATAGGTGCTTGCCTTGTTTCTTGGAAGCGCCTGAAGTGCGACGCACTAACCCTGATGAATAGAACAAACAAATCAAATTTTCTTTCCCTTCTGCCTTATTTCTTAAAAGTAATACATTTATCCACTATTGCCAACAGTTGATGCTCTAAATAAGGCTTAGTGATATAAGCTGTTGCCCCTAACTCTGTCGCAATTAATCGGTGTTTATCCCCACTGCGAGAAGTCAGGATTACTACTGGAATTTTTTTCAAAGCAGAGTCTTGTTGATGGTGTTTGAGAAACTCAAAGCCATTCATACGAGGCATCTCAATATCACAAAGCACCACCTGAATTTCCTGATGGCTTCGTAGTTGCTCAAGGGCTTCATAACCATCCTTGGCTTGAAATACTTTATAACCAGCCCTCTCTAGAGTCATTGCCAAAGTTTGGCGGACAGTGATTGAGTCATCTACCAGGAGAACCATTTTGTTGGCTTTTGAGGTCAAATCTGGTTCAGGTGATACTAAAGATAGGGTTACTGAACTTACTTCACTAGCAAGAGTCTGGGCTGGCAATTGCTTTTGTTGTCCTACTGGTGAGAGTATGTGGGGAGTGGCATCAACAACAGTTTCCTGTAGAGCTCCATTACTCTGTCGCTCGCACAGATGCTGCATCAATACTGTCCCATCAAGAACTAGAGCCAACTGTCCATCAGCTAAAATACTGCCTCCATAGATATAGCGAGGAGAGTTAATCATTGCTCCCAAAGGACGGATAACCAATTCTTGGTCCCCAAGCAGTTGGTCTACTTCTAGCCCCAGAAGCTGATCTTGGCAACGGATGAGAATGATTGGCTTAGCCTGTTGTTGAAGACCAAAGCTATGGCTAGATGGGAGAGCCAGGGATTCCTGAATCGGTGAGTAATAATCTAGGGCGTTGGCGAGTTGGTAAACTGGGATGAGTTGCTCATCAGCACCCGTACCCCAACGGAGTACTTTACCACTGTCCCAAGAGCGAATTTGGTAGTCTAGAGGGATAAGAATTTGCTCAACTGCATCAGCTAGTAAAGCATAGGTGTATTTACCTGCCTGAGTAATCAACAAGTTGCTGATAGTTATACTTAGGGGAATTTGCAGCCTGAAGGTTGTACCTTGCTGGAGTTGAGAATTAATGGTTACTGAACCCTGGAGGGATTGCAATTGGGTATGAACGACATCCAAACCCATACCTCGTCCAGAGAGATCATTAATTCCAGAAGCCGTGGAAAAACCTGGTTCAAACAGTAAATCTGTCAGTTGAGCCTCATTGAGGCTGCTAATCTTTTCGGGTGGGTAAAGAAGCTCTACAGCTTGTTGGCGAATCTTCTCAAAATCCAATCCTTGCCCATCATCACGTACTTCAATGACTAGATATCCACTCTGATGGAAAGCACAGATTTCAATTTTACCTTCTCTGGGTTTATTGAGCTGTTGTCGGACTTCAGGAGACTCAATTCCGTGGCTAAAGGCATTGCGAACTAGGTGTAGTAGGGGATCATACAACTTTTGAGCAACAACTTTATCTACCAGAACTTCCTTACCAAGAAGTTTGAGTTCCACTGGCTTTTTGTGTAAGGTTGACAACTGTAGCAGAACCTGAGGGAAGCGACTGAGGAGTTCTCCTAAAGGTAACATTCGAGCTTCCATCAGGAAATCACGAGTACTGGTTAACAGCCGACGTTGTTTTTCCAGGGTTTGATTGGACTGGGTGGTAAACAGCTCAATGGCATCAGTGGCTTCTGTTAATTGCACAGCATTTTCTAGAGCCGACTGGACTAGGAGTTGGGATTCGCTATATTGGTCTAGTTCTAGGGAATCAAATCTATTTTGTTGTTTGGGAATTGGGAATTGGGAATTGGGAATTGGGAATTGGGAATTGAAGCTCCCTTGTTGTCTCTCTTCTCTTGTTCGTAGTTTCCAGTCTTTGGTTCGCTGTTTTTCTGACAAAATGAATAGATGGTCAGACCAATCTTGTAGTTGAGTTAGTAGTTGTTGATGTTCCTGGAGGCGGTTGAGAAGGGTTTTCACTGCTATCCGCAGTTGTTCATTTTGAAGGGATTGACGGTTTTGGTTGGTTAGCAATTCCCCAACTGTGTAATTCAAATACTCTAAATGCTCGACATTGACTCGCACTGTACTGGATTGGGGAACTTGGGTTTTGGTTGTCTGAGATGGGTTAATTACTGGCGGCTGTTTTACTTCTTCTTCTATGTCTACTTGACTTACCATTGACTCTGAGTCCTCAGTACTAGTAACTTTCCCAGTTTCAGCTGGAGACTCTTCTGACTCAGAATCGGTAATCTCTTGGGTTACTAAAGTTGTTCCCCAGATGCTCTCCAAGAGAGAGTCTATAGCTTCCTCATTTGCCAATTCACTGGCAACTGAATCCTCTGTACTAGGTATTTCCCTAGGTTCAGTAGAAACTTCTGAATCCTGAGCAGTGATTGGTTCAACCGCAGATTCTTCAAGTTCAGTAAAAACTTCTGAATCCTCAGCGGTGATTGGCTCAGCCGCAGATTCTTCAAGTTCAGTAGAAACTTCTGAATCCTGAGCAGTGATTGGTTCAACCGCAGATTCTTCAGGTTCAGTAGAAACTTTTAAATCCTGAGTAGTGATTGGCTCAACCACAGATTCTTCAAGTTCAGTAGAAACTTTTAAATCCTGAGTAGTGATTGGCTCAACCGCAGATTCTTCAAGTTCAGTAGAAACTTCTGAATCCTGAGTAGTGATTGGCTCAACTGCAGATTCTTCCAACAACTCAGAAGGCATGTTCTCTTGTGCAGTCATTGATGCAGTTGGAGATTCTTCCAATTCGTGAGGAAAAATTTCTTCTGCCACTGGTGTTTCTTCCTGGATAGTTTCCAAGGATGGCTCAGTAACTTCCTGCTGTTGTGCTTCACTCCCAATTAACTCTAAATCAACAGTAGTTACCTCATCAGATTCGGTCTCAGTTTCCGACTCTTGAACATTAACTGGTGCAGTTGAAGATACCGGAGGCAAAGGAGCTTCAATTTCCAATTCCTGATCCCCGATTCCCCATTCCCCATTCCCCAATTCTTGTAATCTTAGAGAAGGTTGACCTCCCTGAGTACGATCGCCTTTTAGCACTGCTGCTTTTCCTGCTTGGAAATCAGCGAGAGCTAGCTCAGCAATCTCTATCACTTGCTCTGGATGAGCATCTAAAGCTGCGATCGCAGTTTGAGCAATTGCGCCAAATCCTGGTAAAGCCAATGATTCGGCTAAGCCTAGGAAAACTTCTGCCTGAGTTATAAGGGTATTAGCAACTTCCTGAGGGTCGCTTCTAGCCAGAACTGCTGTCAATTCTTCTAACCGTTGGTTAACCCCTACTTCAAAAATTGACTGTGCAATATCAAAGCCTAATTCTGCTGAGCTAGGGATAGTAATTTCCTGATTAAAACAGTCACCTAATTTATCTTGTAGTTGGGCAAAAACAGCAGCAGTTCGGTCTAAAATTTCAGTCTCATTAATTTGCTCACCAGTCAATTCAGCTGTTAAGCATAAACGCAGACATTCATAACCCTCAAATAGTAAAGCTTCAATTTCTGAATCAATTGATAAATCTGGTTGAAGCAAGGCTTTGAAAATATCTTCAAAAGAGTGAGATATAGTTTTAATTGTTTCTAAATCTACACTAGCTGCTGCTCCTTTAAGAGTGTGAGTAGTCCGCATTAAATTGTGGACTTTATTAATTGAATAATCTTCCCTAATGCTAAGCAAGTCTTGTTCTAAAATTTGCAATAATTCCGAAGCCTCTTCAAGGAATAAGTTGTGGCTTTGTTGATTAATATTTGGATTTGTCATTATAGATAATAGGGAATTGGGAATTATATAGGCTTTGCGTAAGTCGTGAGATAAAGAGAGTGCATAACTCGAATTTGGTATGAGGTGCTTGGATGGGAAGACCCGATTTTGAGGACTTAGAGGTCTATCAATTGGCTGAGAGATTAGCAAATGAGATTTGGCATATTGTTAAGGAGTGGGACTATTTTGCGAAAGACACAATGGGCAAGCAAATGGTACGTGCTGCAGATAGTGTTTGTGCGAATATTGCGGAGGGGCGAGGAAGGTAAATTTCCAAGACAATCAACGGTTTATCAGGATTGCCAGAGGGTCTTTGTATGAAACAATTAACTGGCTGAGGTTAGCTTACGTCCGAGGACTATTGACGAGTAAACAAGTAGGTAGACTCAAGCCTATCATTGACAAATTGTCACCCAAGCTTAACGCCTACCTAAAATCTCGCAGAGGTAAGGAATAGGAAGGAATAGGAAAAAAGATCTTTAATTCCCCATTCCCCATTCCCTCAAACTCAATCAACCTTAAACTTATCAGCACTAACCTGGAGTTCTTGGGACATTGCCAGTAATTTTTTAAAGGAAGAGGAAATATCGGTAGCCTCTTCCGAGGTTTGGTTGGCAATTCCTGCCACCTCAATCATAGTCTCAGTTACTGATTGGAACTCCTGGGTTTGTACTTGGGTTGCTTGGGTAATACCCTCTACCAGCTGGCTGATTTGAGCTGTGGCTTCAACGATCGCATTGAGAGTTTGGCGAGTATCATTGACTAAATTGGTACCTTGAGCTACCTGCTGTATACCAGTTTCCATCACTTGGGAAACTTCGGCTGTACCGGCTTGAATTTCCTCTACTAGCTGAGCAATCTCGGTGGTTGCTTCTGCCGACTGACGCGCTAGGGAACGCACTTCATCGGCGACAACAACAAAACCTCGTCCGTATTCACCCGCCCTGGTGGCTTCAATCGAGGCATTGAGAGCCAGCAATTGAGTCTGAGTGGTAAAGTTACCAATTAAGTTCACCACCCGCGAAACTTTTTGGGAAGATTCGCTCAGGCGCTTAAGGCGCTTGCTGGTTTCTGCCACTGTTTCCCGAATGTCCAAAATACCTTCTACCGTGCGGTTCATGGCTGTATCTCCTTGGCTCACCGTTTGGTTTGCCTGTTGAACTGCCGTTTCTACTTGTTGAGCATTCTTTGCTACAGCTTTTGTGGAATTGACCATCGTCTGGATTTGTTCCAGGGCTTGACTTAAGGACTCAAACTGTTGCTGGGCTTGGGTTGTGAGACCTGCGATCGCTTTGTTGCTCTCCTGGGAAGTTTGAGTAACTTGTCGAGAGGAGGCTTGCACTTGCTTGACGATGCTACGCAGGCTTTGCAGGGTGTTGTTGTAAGCATCAGCGACAGTACCTACTTCATCTTCTGTGATGGGAGCCCGAACAGTAAGATCTCCACTTAAGGCAGGTCGTACTGCTGTTAGCAATTGTACTACTCCTTCTTGGAGAGCCTGTTTATCTGCTTTCTCTCGTGCAGCGACTTCCTTGAGCTGTTGAGACTGCTTCTGAATGCGCTCAAAAGATTCAGCCTGTTGTAGAACAATCCCTAACTGCCGTGCCATCTGTACCAAAAGATTGACCTCACTATGCTCCCAGTCACGGGTTTGGGAGTTTTGCTGAGTCACTAGTAAACCCCAAAGCTCGTCGCCTTTGAACATAGGAGCAACGATATAGGCTTTCACACCCCACTCTTGGAGCAGTTCCTTGGAGAAAGTTAAATTATCGGCTTTGCGGATGTCGCTAACTGCACTAACTTCATTGAGGCGATAGATACTACCCTGGGTTTCCTGCAATATTGGATCTGCTACTAGAGCACCTTCAGTGCCAACCAGTTTTAGGTAGTCGCCGCCAATAGCTTCCATGACAAATTCCCCACTCCAATCGGCATGGAAGCGATACACTGCCACCCGGTCTGCTTGGAGGATTTGCCGGAGTTCTTGAGTAGTAGCCCGGAAGAGACTTTCGGTATTGAAATTCCGCTGCCGTAAACGCTCAGCAATCCGCTGTCCAATAGTATCAATTAGATTGATGAAATTGGTTTCTCGCTCAGCGACTTTGGTCAATTGCTCGGACTGTTGTTGCAGCTGTTGCAAGTAGCTCATTTGTTGTAGTGCTGCCCCCATCTGCAAGCCAATCTGAGCTAAGGCATTGACTTCCGTTGCTTCCCAGCGGCGCGGTTCACTGTTCTGGTAAGCACTCAGTAACCCCCACACTTTATTGCCTTGAAGTACCGGTACTACCACATAAGCTTTTGCCTTAAATTGCTCCAAAATTTCAATCTGACTGGGAGAGTGACTACCCTGGTAAATATCATTAACAACTAAGGTTTCCCGCTGGCGATATTTATTTTCTTGGGTTTGTAGCAAATTGCTATCGAGGCTGAGAGTCTGGAGTTCAGAACCCATTACTGGCAGCCAATCACTACTGACTGACTCTGCGACAAACTCCCCACTACCGTTGGCATCGAAACGGTAAACCGCAGTGCGATCGCACTTTAGCAGATGGCGCACTTCTTGGGTCGTGGTACGCAAGGTGGTGGTTATGTCCTGAGCCTGGAGGAGTCTGGCAATGATTTGAGTTATACCTTTTTCCGTTTGAGCTCTTTTGTTCATTTGGCTCGATTGCTCTTGCAGTTGCTCAATATACTCTGCCTGCTCCAACGCTATCCCTACCTGAGCAGCTATCTGCCTGGTAAAATCAACCTCAATCTCTTCCCACTGGCGGGGTTCACCGCACTGGTGGACGCAAAGCAAACCCCACAGTTGATTGCCTTTGTTGAGCGGCATAACTAGACTAGCTCGTACTTGAAACTGGGAAAGGACTTCAACATGACAATCGAGCAGATTTTCCTTGTAGATATCAGCAACTACCCAGATCCGACCATTTTGATAGAGTTCCGTCATGTTTTCACCAAAGCAATGGTCCTCAACTGGCACGTCGATTGCCGAAGTATAGCTTTTGAGGACACTCTCAGCGACGAATTGCCCCTTATTAAAGCTAGAGTCAGGGTTAAAGCGGAATAAACCCACCCGGTCAGCTTTGAGGAGGTTGCGCATTTCAAAAGTCGTTGACTCGAAAACCTGATCCAGGTTTTGGGTTTGGCGGATGTTGTTAATGATCTTGACTGCCCCTCGCTCTAGCTCTGCGGCTTTAGCTAACCGTCCAGATTGTGTCTGTAGTTGCTCAACATACTCCGCTTGTTGTACAGCTACTCCCAGCTGACCAGCAATTTGCTTGGCAAACTCAATTTCAATATCCTCCCACTGACGCGGACCACTGCATTGGTGGATACATAATAAACCCCACAGCTCCATGTTTTTCAGCAGGGGTAAAATCAAATTTGCCCGGACTTGAAACTGAGTAAGTATCTCAATATGGCAATCGCTCAGCCCTGCACTGTAAATATCAGCAACTGCCTGAACTTTTCCTTGGCTATAGTAAGGGGCATACTGTTCACCAAAGCAGTGGTCATGAACCTTGATAGCTAGTGCTGACTTATAACCAGTCACTACATCCTCAGCGATCATTTCCCCATCATCAAAGCCGGAGTCAGGGTCAAAGCGAAACACTGCTACTCGGTCAGCTTTGAGGAGCTGTCGGACTTCGATCACGGTTGTCTGGAAAATTGTCTCCTGGTTCAGAGAATGACGGCTATTGATCAAATTGACTGCTGCTTTCTCAAGGTCTATGGCTTGAGCCAGTTGTTTGGATGTAGTTCGCAGTTGATCGATATATTCCGTTTGCTGGATAGCTATGCCAAACTGTTGACCAATCCGATTGAGCATAGCCACCTCAGACTCTTCCCAGTGACGAGGACCAGAGTTCTGGTAAGCAGAGAACAAACCCCAGAGCTTTTGCCCTTGGAAAATTGGCACAATTATATAAGCTCTGATCTGGAATTGTTCCAAGATATCAATGTGGCAGGGAAAGTGACCAGCTTGATAGATATCATCAACTGCAAAAGTTTCGTTTTTGCTATATCGACCTCCCTTAGTTTCTTGTAAGTGGGTATCTTCCCAAATAGTTTCAATATCCGGACCCACCAGTGGTACCCAGCCTTTGCCTACCGCCTCAGCAACAAATGTGCCACTCCAGTCATCACTGAAGCGATAGACTGCTACGCGATCGCATTTCAGATACTGGCGGACAGCTTCCGTAGATAAGCGGAAAACGTTGTCGAGATCCTCTAAATTCTTGCGCATCTTGTCGATGATGCGGTCTGCTGCTCGCTCTGCTGTTACAGTTTGGTTAATCAGCCTTGACTTCACTTGCAGCTGCTCAATATATTCTACTTGTTGCAGAGCGATGCCAAACTGTCGGCCGATCCTTGCTACAAAGTTGACCTCTCCTACTTCCCAGTGGCGAGAGCCAGAGTTTTGGTAAGCAGCTAATAACCCCCACAGGTTTTCCCCTTGGAAAATCGGCACAATTAAATAAGCTTTCGCCTGAAATTGCTCCAATAACTCAATGTAACAATCTGACAAACCGGCTTGATAGATGTCATCAACGACTAAAGTCTCATTGTCACGATATTGACCTCCCTGGTTCTCTTGCAAATAGGTATCTGCCCAGACTGGTGGGTTTTCCGGCTCCACCAACCGCAGCCAATCGGTTCCCACCGACTCAGCAACAAATGTGCCACTCCAGTCATCACCGAAGCGATAAACGGCTACGCGATCACATTTGAGTCGCTGTCGGACTTCTTGAGCAACGCCGTGAAAAACACTGCCAGTATCTGAGGTCTTGCGAATCTTTTGAATCATGCGGAATGCTAAGCGCTCACTCTCTGCAGCTTGGGTTAGTTGCTCGAGATACTCTGCTTGTTGCATAGTTGCCAAAAACTGTCGCCCAATCTGAGACAACATGCTGACTTCTGCCACATCCCAATGACGAGGTCTTGAATTTTGGTAGGTACTAAGTAAACCCCAGAGTTTTTCCCCTTGAAAAATTGGTACACTTATAAAAGCTTTGGTCTCAAATTTTGCCAAGAACTCAGCCCAACCTTCACAAATGTCCTGATGGATATCATCAACAGCTAAGGTTTCGTGGTGGCGATACCGACCTCCCTGAGTTTCTTGCAAGTGATCTGGCTCGATGACTGCCCCCACAAGTGGTACCCAGGTTTGGCTCATCGACTCAACCACATACTGACCACTCCAGTCATCATTGAAGCGATAGACTGCTACGCGATCACACTTCAGCTGCTGTCGAATTACTCGAGTAACGCTTTGTAAAAAGTTGCCAGTACCCGCAATATTACGTAGCTTATCAAGTACTGTGGCAGCTAGGCGTTCCCCTTCTGCACTACGGGCTATTTGCTCAGATTGCGATCGCAGTTGCTCTGTGTACTTCTGCTTCTGGAAATTGAGGGAAAATTGACGGGCAATCTGTTTGGCAAAGGCAATTTCTGCTGGTTGCCACTCCCTTGGATTACTGCACTGGTGAATACAGAGCAAGCCCCACAATTGATCTCCTTTAATCAAAGGCATGACCAAATTAGCCCGTACTTGAAACTTAGAGAGAATCTCCAGGTGACAATCAGGCAACTCAGTTTGGTAAATATCGTTACATGCCCAGTGACGACCCTGTAAATACAACCCTGCCATCTTGTCACCGAAGCAGTGGTCTTTAACTTTAGCAGACAGTGCTGAAGGATAGCCGGTTTGGACATCCTCAGCAATAAACTTGCCATCATCATGATTAGAATGAGGGTCAAACCGGAATACTCCTACTCGGTCAGCTTTCAAGAAGCGGCGGACTTCTCTGACAGTGGACTGAAAGATAGTTTCTCCTTCTGAAGCTTGGAGAATCCGTTCATTAATTTTGCTCAACAGGCGACCTTGCTCTGCCTCTATGCTCAGTCGCTCAGATTTGGTCTTGAGCTCAGACAAATAGCCCAATTGCTTAAGAATACTAGTAAGACGGTCACTAACTATTGATAGTAGTACACTTTCTCCATCTTGCCAGTGTCGAGGACCGGAGTTTTGATACACTCCTAGCAAACCCCAAAGTTGATCGCCATTAAAAATGGGAGCAATGATATAAGACCTAGCCTGGTATTTCTCCAATATGGCAATATAACAGTTGGAGAAACCAGCAGCATAGATATCGTCAACCTGCTTTAACGACTTACCTTGGAAGTAGCTACCACCTTTGGTCTCCTTGAGTAAGGTATCAGTCGCATCTATAGTAGGAGGAGCGCCCAAGTCCTTCACTAAGCAGCGCTCAAAGTTGATTCGTTCTTTTGCAGTCAGGGTGGGATCTTCATGTTGCTGTTGGATAACACTGCTCCAGCCAGCACCAACAGATTCGGCTATAAACTCCCCACTCCAGTCAGGGTAGAAACGATAAAATACTACTCGGTCAGTTTGAAAATGGTGTCGCAGTTGCTCAGCGAGATTGGCAAGGGCAGTGTAGGTATCAGATGAAGGTTGAGTTTTTTCGAGGATTTGACCTAAGATTACTTCCTGCTTTGCCAGCTCTTGCCGTCGGTTACGGAATTCCAATGGTTGTAAATTCAGAGCTAGTTGAGTGGTAATTTGGTTGAGCAGCATCAGCTCAGCTTCCTGCCATTGCCGGGGACGAGAGCATTGCTGCACTACCAGCAAGCCCCACAAATCCTCCCCTAGCCAAATCGGCAAACTGAGACTGGCTTTGACTTGGAACCTTTCCAACAATTGTACTTGGTGGGGAGTGAGAAGTGTTTGAGCGATATCATTCAGGAGAATTACTGGTTTTTCTTTATAGTCCTGTTGATGTTCTGCCCCAAAGGCATTGACTTGTAGTAACTCACCCTGGCTAGGAGTATAACCAGTCTTCATAGACTCAGCTACCACTATCCCCAGGTTATGAGCCTGAAAACGATAAATTAATGCTCGATCTACCTGTAAATGCTCATAAAGTTCAGTGACTATGAGTTTATACAGGCTCTCAGGGTTGTGTACTTCCCGTATCTGACTAGCAAGGTTGAATAACCACTGCCAATCACTCTTCAATTGTTGCTGAAGATCAGCAGCCAGTTGAGTCTTAGACTTAGTAGGTGAGCCGTTGCCTTGACTGGAGCTTGGTTGCTGCTTCAAATTGGACTTGCTATCTGCTTGGTGCTGGGATTGCTTGAGTTCCTGCATGGTTATATTTTTTGTTACTTCAGTATCTGGTTGAGTTACATCTGGTTGAGGAAGTTGATTTGGAGGTGGAGGAGTTGGGGGAGGTGGAGGAGATGGAGGAGGTGGGGGAGCTGGAGGAGTTGAGGGAGTTGGGGGAGTTGAGGGAGTTGGAGGAGTTGGAGGAGTTGGTGAATCTGAGGGAGCTGGGGAAGAATTCATCAAAATTGCCTTAAGCTTTTGGATATATTGTTCTTCCGTGAGTTCTGGAGTGTCCTGTTCTCCCTTGTCCTCCTTATCTTGGGTGAGCGAAATTTTGGGTGAAATTTCAATTCTCCGCGTCTGCTTAATCGTTTCCCCACCCTTTTTTTCACTCACCTCCTTGTCCCTGTGCTCTTCCTTAACATCGCCATCGATTGGCTGATGCCAAACTCCTAGAGCCGAAGTATTACCAGAGGCTTCGTTAGAGTTTATTTCCGAGCGAGTTGACATCAAAGGTATTACCTCACCTATATCTCTATGGGATATTGAAGGAGTAAATAACTCAGGTGAAGAAAGGGGAAAAACTTCTGGTTCAGTTTTGAGATAGGAGTCCAGAACTTTGATGGAGGATTGGCGATTTGTGATTGATGAGGAGGGTAATTTTCCCTCTCTTCCTCTGTGTGTGTACTCTCCTCTTTTTTTACTTACCCCCTCTATAGAAGGAGATAGGGGGGCGTAGGTAGGAGGTGAAAGTTGCCATTTTGCCAACTCCTCAGGATTGGTTTGCTTGTTCAGGGGAATAATTCTTTTGATTTGCTTGATTAGTTGCCAAATTGGCGAGGAATCTATGTCGAAAAACATCCACGTAGTATTCATTGTTTTTCACAAGATTGGGGAATTGGGAATCGGAAATCGTAAATTGGGAATTAGGAATAGTTTATTGTTCTTATTTTTTATCCCTATTACCTATCACCTATTTCCTATTTTCTGATTTTTGCCAGGAGTCTAGTAATGGCAGTGACATCCAAGACAATACTGCTTACTCCAGGTAAGGAACCGAGAACAAAGGGCATGAATTTGGGCGGAAAAGTACCAGCTGCTGGCGCTTGTAGTTGCTGCAAGTCATGTAATTCGATATCGTTGACTTGTTCCACTACTAAACCTAAGGATTGCTTATTAACTTCAATCACTATTGCTACTGGAGATGCAAACATTTGTCCTATTTTTGATAGGGAATTACAACCTAACAGTTCTTTTATCCCTACCAGCCAGAGCATTTCTCCCCGCCAATTACCAATACCCAAAACGCAACTGGGCATTTCCGGAACCGGTAGAATTTCTACCCAGTTCAACCTGAGAATTTCTGTAATCTGTTCCAAAGGCAGCAGTCCACTCTCTTCCTGACTCAGAGGAAAACGTAGCAACCTCTGACGGGTTTCTGGAGGCAGTGGTTCTAATGTCAGTGGATCAAGGGTGGTTGGTTTTAGTAGTGAATCAAGGTTATTGGTCATTGGTTATTGGTTGTTGGTCATTGGTTATTGGTTATTAGTTGTTTGTTAGTTGTCACTATTTCACTAACAACTAACAACCAATAACAAACAACGAAATACTAATTATTCGTTAGTTGTCGTACTGTTGTTATCAATTCTTCTTCGTTGATTGGCTTGCAAATGTAAGCATCTGCTCCCAGCATTGAACCCCAAAGTTTGTCGGCATCAGTCCCTTTAGTTGAACAAATCGCTACTGGAATTTTTTGAGTATTGGTATTAGTTTTTATTTCGCGGCATAGTTCAAACCCGCTTTGCCCTGGTAAGATTACATCAACAATCACTAAATCCGGTTTCTGTGACTTGAGTTTGTTCTGGGCTTCCTCACTACTGATGACACTAATTACACTTAAACCTGCTTGGTGGAGGCAGTTAGCTATCATCTGAGTTTGGCTTGGACTATCTTCAACTAATAAAACTGTGGTCATTATTTCACTTTTACCTGTTTACAAAATTCTTCAAATTGGGGATTTTAATATCAATCCCTCATGAGGCGGCAGCGTCACCCCAAAGGATGAAAAGGTTTATTTTCAGCGCAAATTACTCAATACTTGCCCTAGTACAAGAAGGCAGAAGGCAGGAGGCAGAAGGCAGAAGGTAAGAAACCTTACTGTACAAGCTTTTTAACCTTTTTTAACTGGTCACTTATTTCCGCCGCGCTGCACTAGGTACTTCTCTTGCTCCCCTGTTTTTTTGAGATCAAGGGGGTAATTAAACATAGATTTGGTATCATTGACTTACTCCTTTGCTTGGAAGATACCTCTGTAAGAGATGCAAAACTTTCTGCTCCTCAATTGGTTTTGCTAAAAAGCCAGAAGAACCGACTACTTTTGCCCTGACTCGGTCTACAATGCCATCACTACTGGTGAGAATAATTATAGGAATCTCTTGGAAAATCGAAATCCGGCGAATTTGAGCACAGATTTCATAACCGTTGGCAATAGGCATGACTAAATCCAAGAAAATAAGATCAGGTTTGTGCTCTAGGAGCATTGGCAGTGCTTGCAATGGATCCTCAATATTGAGGTATCGATAGCCGTTTTTAGCTAGAATCTGCTCCATTCTCTGGATACAAATCTGACTATCTTCGATATATGCCACTAAGGGAGCCACATTCTGGTTAGAAACCCTCGAATTCAGGGATGGGATGTTTCTATATCCTCCAATTCCAGTTTTTTTGTTCCTTGCCAAAGAGTTTGGAGTTATCAGGTTCCACATTAGTGGCTCAGAAACAGTAGTTGTAGTTTTTTCTAAGCAATAGAATGAGTCTTTAACCTCAATTAGTTCAATTAAACTTGCACGGATGTAGGGCAGAATAGATTTAGTCATCAGCAGCAGGTTCCGTCCCAATTTAACTGATAAATCCCTAAGAGTCTGATTACCGTTAGCCAAACTGGTAAGGTTACGGTAGACTGTGTAAGAGGTTTGCCGTTGCAATTCTTCTGCTTGACGGATTGTAGGAGCCAAGTTTGGGGAAATATCTGCCAAACCAGCCTGTTGCCAAGCTGTCCAAAATTTCATTGTTTCCTGCAAAACCTGCTCACCTTCAATCTCAATCAAGGCTGAATTTATGTTGTATTGAAATATTGGTTCATAGGTTAGTTCTAATCGTGAATTATCACCCCTTTGTGCCAATTGTTGGATTATATCAAACAGAATTTCTTTAATGTGACCTTCAAAAAATGCTTTGATCTGATCTTTGCGAACTTTGTCTTGTTCAACCAGTCTTAATAGAGATTCATAACCCAAGAGGTTATTATGCAGCTTTAATTCTTGAATAACAGACTTTCTCTGATTTTTCACTACTTGAGTATTACTTTTGTTAGTAGTGTAGAGAGCTAACTGTGGGCAGTGAGTAGAGAGCTGCCGACACCAACGACGCATCGGATGGATGCTACTCGAACAACCAATTAAACTACCTGACTGAAAAAATAAACTCCACTGTTGGTTGACAGTATTTTTGGTTCGGAAACCTAAATTACCAGTAAATTTGTTGCTGACGCAGCTCTGAAGTTGCTCTATTAGTTGATCAAAATTGCCTATTTGATATATCTGTATACCTGACTTTAGAGAATTAATAGTGGGTGGTCTGAGCATAGCACAATAAATTAAACTTCAGCGAGGTATTTATAAGTCAATTAGGAAACATATTTATATTAAAATCATGGCACTACATTGTTGGCACGATGCAAAAATATAATCTGACTACCAGTACTTTAGCTACCTTGTTTGAGATAAAAATGCACACAAATCTTGAAGTATCTACAAATAATTTTATCTGAGATACTTCCACAGCGAGAGTACAAACCCTGAAAATCTAGTATTTGAAAATGATTCAACTTTCAAATACATACTCTACCTATTTAATTTTGTTGACTAGTATTTCTGATAGTTCAGATTTAATGAATATGTATTAGTGCATAATTAAAAAATGAAGCACTACTAATACATTTACATCATTAATCGCTCAGTTATTGCTCAGTTGATTATCGACAGTTGCAATTACCCTGAATCTGACTGTTCTTAATTTAGCAATAACTCTCTTAAATATTCATATTGGCATACTTCCAAAGGATATGTCACTAGAATCTGAAAAACTTATTAATTTTTCATACTACACTGGTAGTCTTTTTGAATCTTATTTTTAATTTTCCTCAAAAAATATTATATTTTTTGGCAATAAAAGAGGTGTCTATCCCGGATTTAATATCAATTAGTTCCCGGACTTAATATAAATTAGTAATTAAAGGAAAGAAACAAGTTAAATTATCTTCCCTGTTGTTTTGTTTCTAAAAAAAGACTATCTCTCAGCTAAACGCTGGCGGAGGATAAATTCTGCGATCGCTAAATCTACTGGGGTTGTTACCTTCAGATTAGTTTCTTCTCCTTCGACTACTCGCACGGGCAGCTGACACCTCTCAAATAAGGCTGCATCATCGGTAACCTTCCAGCCAGAGTTGCGTCCTTGTTGGTGAGAGCGTTTCAACAGCTGTACTTCAAATCCCTGGGGGGTTTGGGCTGCCCACAGCTGCCGTCTGTCTGGGGTATCTTGAATTAACCCAGTTTCATCCACTACTTTAATTGTATCTTTCACTGGTATAGCAGCAATGAGACCAGAACAATCCTGTAAGGCAGCAGCACAGCGATTTAGCAGCTGAGGTGTTGCTAAACATCTTGCTCCATCGTGAATCAATACCCTGGCTGCCTCCGGAGGCAATCCCTGCAAGCCGTTGTAAACAGATTCCTGCCGCGTTTCTCCTCCTTCAATCAGCTGCACTGGTTTAGATAGGGAAACTTCAGCCAGAATTGCCTTAAAATCTGACCAGTCATCCGGTTGTCCGATAATCCCAATCCAGTTAATACTATTGGCTGCTTCTGCTGCAAGGAGAGTCCAAGCCAGTAGGGGTTTACCCAAGAGCTTTAAGAGAAGCTTATTGCGATCGCTCCCCATCCTTCTTCCCATACCTGCTGCTGGAATTAGTAAATGCATGATTTTTCTCCTATTACTTTGTCGATAGTCTTAACGTTAGGTCTTTCCACCTCTCAAGTTAAAATTAATCTTGATCCATAAGCTCAACCGATCTTAGATGAGAATACTAGCCTTAGTCCCTGGTGGAATCGGCGACCAAATTCTGTTCTTTCCCACCCTAGATGAACTGAAGCGGTACTACCCCGAAGCCAACATAGATGTTATTGTGGAACCGCGAGCCAAGGGGGCTTATCGAGTTTCAGGGTCTGTTGATGAAGTACTGACCTTTGATTTTAAAGACCGTAACGGTTTGGCAGATTTTGCCAATCTACTGGGGGTAATTCGCGATCGCGAGTACGATGCTGTCCTTTCCTTGTCAAGTCAGTGGTCAATTGGTCTGTTAGTCTGGATGAGTGGCATTCCCATTACTATTGGCTACAAAGCCCTTGCTGGAAACTGGTTTTTCAATAGTCCTGTGCCTCAGAAAACACAGCAGTATGCTGCCCATATGTATCATGACCTACTACAAGGTTTAGATATTAGTTCTCCCTGTCCAGAAGCAAAACTAGCACTTCCCAAACAAGATCTTGCCTGGGCTGATGAGGAACAACAACGGCTGGAAGCTAAAGATGGTTACATCTTAATTTATGGTGGTTCAACTAAGCTATCTGAGGCAAAAGGCATCGATCAAGTTTATTCAGTCAAGAAGTGGCAGCAGATTATTGAAGACATTCAACAAAAACAGCCAGATTTGCCGATTGTACTCATTCAAGAACCAGAGGATGAAGAATTTACTGAAGCACTTCTCCAAGTTTGTCCTGAATTAAAGACGACAACACCAGGAGATATTGGTAAGTTAGTAGGAATTATTGCCGGAGCAAATTTGCTCCTGTGTATTGATAGCGATCCGATGTATCTAGCTGTAGCAGTTGGCACTTACACTATTGCTCTATTTGCTTCTACTGAGGCGAAAAAACTGCTACCCGACAATGAGCAATGTGTTGGCTTACAATCTCCCACCCGTTGGCTTGCTGACATCAAACCAGAAGATGTATTAGGGCAAATTTGGCGTGGTTAAGGGATTGCCAAATAAAAATTTATTTAATCTTCAATCTGCGTCAAATAAGTTATTTAAAGTTGACACATATAGCAATTCCATAAGCATTTGGAATTGCTATTGTTTTGATAGAAAGCACAGAAATTGGTAACCATGGCTAAAATTCGAGCTAAATTTACTCCCGAAGCTACACAACTCCCCTCAACATTCCTGTTTGCAGGAACTCCTATATCAGCGAGAACAGCTATCGGTAGAGTAAGAACAAGCACAATTTCTTATCGGAAAAATATTCGTAACTTGACAAACGATGAATTGGCAGCTTTGAGGGAAGCTTTCACATTGTTATATGAAATGAGAGCTTCTGATGATCGGAGTTACCAATATATTGCAGGGGTTCATGGTTTTCCATCCCCGGTATACTGCGCCCACGGAGATCCCATGTTTACGGTGTGGCATCGTCCATATATGCTCATGCTCGAAAAATCACTTCAAGAGCAGGTTCCGGGGGTAACGATTCCTTATTGGGACTGGACATCTGAAATAACACAGCAGGAAGGGATGCCCAGGGCTTATACAGAAGAAACAGATGCCTCCGGAAATCCCAATCCTCTTCTCAAAGCATCTATTGAATTTACTAATTCCCAATTTACAGAAACTTCCCGAGATCCAGGTCCTCTTAGTACATTCCGTAGACTTGTTCCGCAAGTGAGACGAGCACAGCGAGTAAATACCAGCTATACCAGTTATTCAACAGCGCTTGAAAATCCTCATAATGCTGTACATGGTTGGGTTGGCGGAACTATGGGGATAGTTCCCTATGCAGCCTATGACCCCATATTCTGGGCTCACCACTGTAATATAGACCGATTGTTTGCAGAGTGGCAGGCTGCACATCCAAGCATTACTCCTAACGAAACGATTTGGACAGCACAGCTGACACCTTTTGGCGTGACTACAGAGGATATTTGGGATATCAGAAGGCTGGGATATGACTATTTAACTGCTGAAACTCAGCCAATTGTCCCTGCTGGTGAACAATTTGGAGATTCTCCCATTGTTGGATTTGCATTAGGTGCGATCGAACCTGAGTTTGAAAAAGCAGAGCTTGAGTTCCAAAATCTTATGCATCCTCGGAGTTCCTTTGAGATTCGAGTCTTCTTGAATCAACCAGATGCCAATGCCAGCACACCCACTGAAGGAAATGACCATTACGCAGGTTCGCTGTATTTATTCGGACATGGCGAATGTCCGGGTGAAGAAGGACATTGTGCCCCAGATCGCGGTCCCATCGATCAGTTTGATATCAGGCGTCCTTCTCATGTAAGACCTTTTAATGCCTATGTAGATGTGACAGAAGCTATACAACGATTAGGGGATTCTGAAGTGACAGTGAAATTGGTTGCTGTTGATGCTAAGGAAAACCCTATCACTAATCCAGGAACTGATTTTGATGCGATCACGTTGATCACAACTTAACTTATCTCCTGGAAAATAGCACAGGGAATTTCCTGTTTGTTATTGGTTGTTTGTGATAAATAATCAATCGTACTAAATCCGGAGCAAAAAAAACACATTTGACTAATTCTGTAGGGGCGAATGGCCATTCGCCCCTACTTTTGCTAATAACCTATCACTACTCTGTCACCAAAGAGATCGAATCAAATGCCAAATCAGGATTAGTTATTTGATTTTCTTTGGCATCAACAGCAACCAATGAAACGCTGATTTCAGTCTCGTTAAGGAATTGATGCAGACTATCGGTAATATCAAGGTACAGCGTAAAGGGAGAAGTATTGGAGGCACGAGGGCTCAAATCGAACTCCTGAGCCCTAGGATCGCGGATGGAAAAGCTCTGTCCTTGTTCATCAATGTATTGACCTTGACCGTAGAAGAACAACGAACCTGCATAATGGTTATTGCCCTCAGTCGGAGTCTGGGCGTTGGCATCAGGCTGATTCAGGAATACTCGAACTTCATAGGAATCCTGGGTATGTAGAACTTTGTTAAATTGCAGTTCGGCTGTTTGGTAATCAGTTTTTACTTGTTCTAGAGGAAGTCGAACTACTGGTAAAGATGAGTTTGATGGTTGCATCCCGAGCATAACCAGTACCGTAGCGAGTAGAAACAGTATTTTCATTAGTCTAGTACTCAAATCTTACATCTTCATTGCCTTTTGCCTTGTTTCTTCAGAGCTAAGATAAAAGAGACTGAAGTTCTCTCCTTGAGGTAATTTCAGCTAATCAGGACTTACGCAGTTACACCATATATGGTTCAAAGATGCGTTACGCTACGCTAACACACTACAAATAAAGGCTTTGCGTAAGTCCTGTAATATTAATTTTTAATACACAACAGCCCTTATTTTCTGCTCAAGGCATGATTAACCAAGCACCTACCTCACTGCTTTCCCTCTCTGTAGCACCAGCTCAGGTGTTGCGTGGTACTCAGGCACTGGCACTTTCAACAGAAGCGATCGCAAGCTTAGGAAATCGTCCCTTAGTTGTGGGAGGCGATCGCACTTTAGCTAGTCTAGCACCACAACTACAAGCTCTCCTAGAACAACAGCACCTCACCGATTCCTTTGTATCCTACAGTCCTGATTGCAGTGAGGCATCCCTAGCATCCCTAAGAGTAGCAACTGCTAAGCATCAAGCTGATCTCATTATCGGCATTGGCGGCGGTAAAGCCTTAGACACTGCCAAGCTGCTAGCGCACCAGTGTCATTTACCAGTTGTTACCATACCTACCTCTGCTGCTACCTGTGCTGCTTGGACAGCTTTATCCAATATTTACTCTGAGCAAGGTGCTTTCCTGTATGATGTAGGTCTCGCTCACTGTCCCGATTTACTAGTGCTCGATTACAGCCTTATTCAAACAGCACCTCAACGAACCCTAGTAGCAGGTATTGGTGATGCCTTGGCAAAGTGGTATGAAGCCTCAGTCAGCAGTGGTAGTGACTCTGCTACCTTGATTATTGCCGCCGTACAACAAGCAAGAGTACTGCGGGACATCCTGTTGCAAAAATCAGCAGAGGCGCTCCAAGAACCAGGGAGTGAAGTGTGGCAGGAAGTAGTAGATGCCACTGTCTTACTCGCTGGTGTTATTGGTGGTTTGGGAGGTGCTCAATGTCGCACCGTTGCTGCTCATGCTATCCATAATGGCTTAACCCACCTACCAGCAGCACATAATGCCTTACATGGGGAAAAGGTAGCCTATGGGATTCTCGTACAACTGCGTCTGGAAGAAATGCTTCAACGCAACCAACTAGCAGCAGCAGCACGACAACAGCTGCACTCATTCTACACAGAGATTGGTCTGCCCCAAACTCTGGATGACTTAGGGTTAGGAAACATTACCCTAGCAGAGCTAAGGCAAGCAGCAGAAGTTGCTTGCAGGGAAGGTTCCGATATCCATCGACTACCATTCAAAGTCATGCCAGAGCAGTTAATGGCAGCAATGGTTTCAACTACAACTCCAGTTGAAAGAAGTCACAGCCAGCTAAGTGTAGCTACCACAGTAAGTGAGCAAAGGGATTAATTAGTTGTTTGTCATTTGTCATTGGGAATTGATCTCTCCCTGCTCCCTTGTTGCCCTACCTAAGCGTAAAATTGGAAGTCCCTAATTATGACTCTTGCTAAATCTCCTAAACCGACAACTATTGCTCTCCCAGACCATACCCAATTACCAGAGTCTGATGGTACATTTGTGAAAAATTTTCAAGAACATCCACAAAGCGTTTTACTAACTGATTCTATCAGACCTGTTTTGCAGGAACTTCATCCTGATGGACAATATCGCATCGGTCAAGATAGTGGAATTTATTGGCGTTTAACTGAACCTCCAGAAAGAGGTGCGGAGGCTCCTGATTGGTTTTATGTTCCTAACATACCACCTCTACTAGATGGTGAGATGCGGCGCTCTTATGTATTGTGGAAAGAGTACGTTGCTCCACTGATTGTCCTGGAATTTGTCTCAGGAGATGGTTTAGAAGAACGAGACAAAACGCCTCCTTCGGTAGATAACCAAGAAGAGAAAAAGAAGGCTGGCAAATTTTGGGTGTATGAGCAAGCAATTCGAGTGCCTTTCTATGGGATCTATGAAGTTAAAAAAGCTTCAGTAGAGATGTATCATTTGGTAGATGGTTCCTACAAGCTGATGAGGGCTAATGAGCGTGGTCATTATCCGATTCCAGCGATGGGTGTCGAGTTGGGTATTTGGCAAGGAGAATATGATGAGGTAAAACTTCCTTGGCTGCGTTGGTGGGATAATCAAGGAAATTTGTTGCTAACTGGGGATGAGCGCTCACAGCTATTAACATCTCAGTTGGAGCAAGAACGACAACGAGCTGAGCGACTAGCAGAGCGTTTACGCCAAATGGGAATTAACCCTGATGAAATGTAATTATTAAAGGACTAGCAACCATTAACTAGCTAACAATGAATCTAGATTGGATTACCCCAGCAGAACGTCTGAGTGCACTACCTCCTTATGTATTTGCTCGTTTAGAAGAACTGAAAGCCCGTGCTCGGGAACAGGGACTTGATTTAATAGACTTAGGGATGGGCAATCCCGATGGAGCAGCACCTGAGCCAGTAATTGAAGCAGCAATCGCAGCTTTGCAAAATCCGGCGAATCACGGCTACCCGCCTTTTGAAGGTACTGCCAGTTTTCGACAAGCGATCACAAATTGGTATCGTCGCCGCTATGATGTTGAGTTAGACCCGGATAGCGAAGCTTTACCCTTGTTGGGTTCCAAAGAAGGACTAACTCACCTTGCTCTAGCTTACGTTAATCCTGGTGATTTGATTTTAGTACCCAGTCCTGCCTATCCTGCTCATTTCCGGGGTCCCCTGATTGCTGGTGGCACGATCCACAGTCTGATTCTGAAGCCGGAAAACGACTGGCTAATTGATTTAGCAGCAATTCCCGATGAAGTAGCGAAGCAAGCCAAGATTCTCTATTTTAACTATCCCAGTAATCCCACCACAGCCACAGCCCCACGGGAGTTTTTTGAAGAAATTGTTGCCTTTGCTCGTAAATATTCTATTCTGCTAGTTCATGATTTATGTTACGCCGAACTGGCGTTTGACGGCTATCAGCCTACCAGCTTGCTAGAAATTCCTGGTGCCAAGGAAATTGGTGTTGAATTTCATACTTTATCGAAAACCTACAATATGGCAGGCTGGCGCGTTGGTTTCGTTGTCGGTAATCGCCACATTATTCAAGGGTTGCGAACATTAAAAACTAATCTCGACTATGGCATTTTTGCTGCCCTGCAAACCGCAGCAGAAACTGCCTTACAGCTGCCAGATATCTACCTGAATAACGTCCAAAGCCGCTACTGTCGCCGCCGAGATTTTCTCATTAAAGGGTTGGCAGAATTGGGTTGGGATGTGCCCAAGTCCAAAGCGACAATGTATCTGTGGGTTCCTTGTCCTCCTGGAACTAATTCAACAGACTTTGCTCTAGGTGTGCTACAAAAAACTGGGGTAGTGGTGACCCCTGGTAATGCCTTTGGTGTTGGTGGCGAAGGATATGTACGAATTAGTTTAATTGCTGAGTGCGATCGCTTAGGCGAAGCGCTCAGGCGGTTCAAACAAGCAAATATTCGCTACCAAGCAGAAGTATTAGTTTCTCATTAAATAACAAATTATGGCTGATGTAATTGATTACAAGATTTACGGAGAATCCCTGCAACTGGTAGAGATTGAGCTTGATCCCGGAGAAGGGGTACGAGCAGAAGTAGGTACTATGATCTACATGGAACAGGGTATTACCATGCAAACAAATAGTGGTGGTGGCTTATTCGCAGGCTTCAAACGGATGTTGACTGGAGACGGTTTCTTCATCACCACCTTTTTGAATAATGGACGTGGCAAGTCTCGCGTGGGTTTTGCAGCTCCTTATCCTGGTGAAGTAATACCCTTGGATTTAGCTGAGTTTGGTGGCGAGTTTTTGTGTCAGAAGGATTCTTTCATCTGCGCTGCCAAAGGTATCGAAATTGATATCGCCTTCACTAAACGCCTAGGTGCTGGTTTCTTCGGTGGTGAGGGCTTTATCTTGCAAAGATTAAAAGGAAATGGATTGGCTTTTGTACATGCTGGAGGAGCCATCATTGAAAAAAATCTCGCCCCCGGAGAAGAGTTGCGGGTTGATACTGGCTGTTTGGTGGCTTTTGCTCCATCCATAGACTACAACATCCAGTTTATTGGCGGGTTTAGGAATGCTTTATTTGGCGGTGAAGGGTTGTTTTTGTCAAAGATGACTGGACCAGGTAAGTTATATTTGCAAAGCTTACCTTTTTCACGATTAGCTGAGCGAATTACTTCAACTATTGCTATACCATCACCAATTATTGATAACTAATGTAAGGTATTAGAAACTAACACGTCATCTCAAATACACCGTGCTATAATTAATTTATTTTGACGAAGGGAAACATTATGGCTAGTATAAGAATTACACAGAACACAATATTTAAACAAAGCACAGCAGATTCAAGTTCTTTACCAGCATCTCAGAAGCTTGATGTTCCCGATGGTGCAACTTTTGAAGTAACCTCATATGAAATAGATAATGAACATTACTATTTCAAGTTACCAGGTTCCCTGGGAAATCATACTTATTGGTATGTGTATGAACGTCATGCTCAATTAGAGGAAAAATACAGTTTAGGTTACATTGCTACCAAGAAAGATGATCTCCCTCTGCGTTCCAATCCAGGAAAACAGGAACCCATCAAAAAATATCTGTCTCCAGGCACCGTGATTGAGATTGACGAGTCCCAGATTGTAAATAAAGACGGGGAAGCCTGGTGTTATGGTGGTGAGCCAGGGGCTAAGGAAGAAGACCGTGGCTGGATGGGTAGAGAATATATCAGGTTAAAAAAATATGCACGACCTGGTTATGTAGCAACCCCACAAAGCCCCCTCGCTGTACGTTTTGAACCAAGTAACCAATCAGAAAAACTAACTGAACTACCCAAGGGCACTGCGGTTGAGGTTTGGGGAGAATCCGTTCCTGGTCCTGGTTCGAGTAAAGGATGGCTCTTTGGTCATGCTACCCAAGGTGCACAGCAAAAGCAATTTGGCTGGATGGCTTTAGATTTTCTCAGTAATGTTTGAGATTGAAAATTTGATATTTTCGACAATATTGGATGTGTTGCTCATATTGTTGAAATTGCAATTTATACAGTTAATTATATGAAATACCTAAATGCTTGCTACAAATGATTGATACTGCACAAAAGACAGAAGTATTCATCTGTAGCGGTGTTTTTTCTATTTCATATTACATGAGTGCAAGACGAGTTTTTGTTCCATGATAAAGCGATACCAAATCCGGGTTTAGTTACCCCTGTTTTGAGAAAGTTGGGGGAAAGCAAGGCGGATTTGGTATCATACCCTTCCGAAGTTGGAAAACAGACCCTAGGCGTCGTCTAGAGCAACAATACCTGGTAATTCCTTACCTTCAAGTAACTCCAAACTAGCGCCTCCACCAGTGGAGATGTGGCTCATTTGTTCTGCAACGCCGACTTTTTCTACTGCTGCAACGGAGTCTCCGCCACCAATGATGGTAGTAGCCCCCTGCTTAGTTAGTTCAGCCATACTTCGAGCGATCGCTTCTGTGCCTACAGCAAATTTATCAAACTCAAATACCCCCATTGGACCATTCCAGATCACAGATTTGCAATCAGCCAAAGCGTCCTGGAATACCTTAACTGAATCTGGACCAATATCCAAGCCCATCCAACCATCGGGGATTGCTTCAATGCTGATGGTTTGGGAATTAGCATCAGGGGCAAAATTATCAGCAACTACTACATCTGTGGGTAATAGCAAGGCTACACCCTTCTCTTTTGCTTTGGCTTCTAAAGTCTTAGCCAATTCCAGCTTATCGTCTTCTACCAAAGATTTGCCCACACTCAAGCCACGAGCTTTGTAGAAGGTAAAAATCATGCCGCCGCCAATCAGCAGCTTATCTACTTTCTCCAATAAGGTTTCAATTACACCAATTTTACTAGAAACCTTAGAGCCGCCAATAATCGCTGCCAAAGGCTTTTTGGGATTTTCAATGGCGTTTTGCAAATACTCAAGTTCTTTCTCAATTAAGTATCCAGCCACAGAAGGTTTCAGGTAATGGGTAACTCCCTCCGTGGAAGCATGAGCCCGGTGAGCCGTGCCAAAAGCATCATTAACATAGACATCTGCTAGTGCTGCTAACTGCTTAGTGAATTCTGGATCATTCTTTTCTTCCCCAGCATGGAAGCGAAGATTTTCTAGTAATGCTACTTCACCATTTGCCAAAGCATTAACTTGAGCAGCAACTGCCTCACCAACACAGTCGTCACACATAGTAACTGTTTGGCTCAATAATTCAGAGAGACGATTGGCGACAGGCTTCAGACGCAGATCCTCTTTGACTTTTCCTTTAGGACGCCCTAAGTGGCTACATAGTATTACCTTGGCACCCTTTTTAGTTAAATCCTGGATAGTCGGTAAAGCTGCACGGATGCGAGTATCGTCGGTAATTGTGCCACTATCATCCAAGGGCACATTTAAGTCTGCTCGCACCAATACCTTTTTTCCGGCTAAGTCTGATTCAGATAAAGCTGCTACAGTTTTTTTTGACACAATAAGAATCTCCTAGTTGCCTTTGTCTGATGCTCTGCCCTCTGAGAGCGAGTCGAGTGTGATTGTTAACTTGTTAGTTGCCCTAAAGATTCACTGGTATAAATCAACTGAATCTTGAGGAACAAGAGTATTTTTTTTCAATACCGTTCATATTTTACAGAAATGGGGTAACAAAGCCTATTGGAAATGGGGAATTGGGAATTGGGAATTGGGAATTGGGATATATAAGTGGCTTGGTAAATTCAATTAGAGAACTGGCAATTTTGAGCAAAATGGAGACTTCCACGCTATTTAAAAAAACCTTAGTAGGGCAGATCATTCTTTTTGGAGTAGTAGCCTTGACTAATTCCATTATCTGTGCATGGAATCTTCACTTCCACTTAGAGGAAGAATTTGAAAATAAGGGAAAAGCGATCGCTCATGGGGTGGCTAATTCTACTGATAACCTGATTACTACTAGCTCTACAGCTGAGATTAAAGCAGATCTTGAGGAGTTTAAGGAAATTAGTGGGGTTCTCTATGTATTAGTAGTTGATGCTAACAAAAAAGTAATTGCTCATACCTTTGCCTCCCAAGTACCAAACTCGCTGCTGCAATTAAAACAAGTTTCCCAAAATAGCCAGGAGATGGAAATCCAGAACCTCCAGATTCCGGGAGTTGGGGAAGTAATCGATATATCTGCTCCGATTTTGGCTGGAAAAGATGGATATGTCTATGTTGGTATGGATAAGGAGATAATTATGTCTCACATCCATTTAGCGATCGCTTATCAGCTCTTGCCGATGTTATTTCTGTTTGTGCTGAGTGCGATTGCTATTTATATTATGGTCAAAAGGGTTTCTCAACCCCTCAATCAGCTCACTACCTATGCGCAAAAATTAGCGAGCAAGGACTTTAATGCTACCATCGACATTCGCTCCCAAGATGAGGTTGGCTTGCTGGCAAAAACCATGCAGTCGATGGCAGCGGAAATCAATGGTTTTGTTGAACAGCTCGAAACAGCCGTTGCAGATGCTACTAGCGAACTCCGGAACACCCTAGAAGCACTACGCACTGAACAGCAAAAGTCTGAGACTCTGCTGCTCAATATCCTACCAGAATCCATTGCCAAGCAACTGAAAGAGGGAGAGAGCCATATTGCCGATGGGTTTGCGGAAGTGACGATTTTGTTTGCTGACATTGTAGGCTTTACCCAGCTCTCAGCACAAACTTCTCCTGAACAACTAGTTGCCTTGCTCAACGAGATTTTTACCATATTTGATCAGCTAAGTGAAAAACACGGTTTAGAAAAGATTAAGACGATTGGGGATGCCTATATGGTAGCTAGTGGGCTACCAAAACCTCGGAGTGACCACGCTCAGGCAATAGCTGAAATGGCTCTGGATATGCAAGAGGAAGTAGAGAAATTCAGCGCCCAGGGTAATACTATCCTAAGTCTTCGCATTGGTATCAACACTGGAGAAGTAGTTGCGGGGGTGATTGGCACTAAAAAGTTTATTTACGATCTCTGGGGAGACGCAGTTAATACTGCCAGTCGCATGGAGTCCCACGGAATTGCAGGGAGAATCCAAGTTAGCAGTACAACCTATGAGTTACTAAAAGATAACTATTTACTGGAAAAACGGGGCAAAATTCAGGTTAAAGGTAAAGGAGAGATGAACACCTATTTACTCTTGAGCAGAGCAGACCAGAGAAATCGATAACTGCTTTAGTTGAGTATTATATTGAGTAATCGTATAAAATATAGTGAGAGTTTCTAGGTAATTGCTGCCTATACCAACCAACACTCTTATCCTTGCCAAAACTAATCTAACCGCAGTGAAACCTCCTCACTCAAGCTCCGAGATAAGTATTTAGTACCCCGTTAATTTATTGAACTCCCTATAACGTCAGAATCCCAGACCCTGGAACGGGTATCATTATCAACGGATTCCACGTTTTGGAAATACTTGTGATGTTTAATACCGTTTTATTTCCTGTTAACCCTAGCCGAGAAGCCCGCGAAGCGGTTACAGTAGTTGCTAATATTGTCAAACAGTATGGCAGTCGCTTATTTGTGCTATCGGTGGTAGAGGAACCCCACTCTCAAGAAGAGGCCAAAAACCCAGATACCATGATGTCACCAGAGGCAGTAACAGAACTGCTCAACAATGTTAAGGCTCTTTTTGCTCAGCAAGGCATCGAAGCAGAAACACTGAGGCGTCAAGGAATGCCTGCTTTCACTATTTGTGATGTGGCGGACGAACTTGAGGCTAATTTGATTATCATGGGTTCTCGGGGACTTGGCTTAACAGAAGAAGGTGTAGCAGACAGTATCACAAATCGGGTGATTAATTTGTCTCCCTGTCCAGTTTTGATCGTTCCATAAGTAGTTATTGGTTCAGTAGTAACAGGAAAACAACCAACAACAAGCAACCAATGACTATTCAATGGTATCCCGGTCATATTGCCAAAGCAGAACGGGAACTCAAAGAACAACTCAAGCGAGTAGATGTTGTGCTGGAGGTGCGGGATGCTCGGATTCCCCTTTCTACCGATCACCCACAGGCAAAACAATGGGTAAGTGGCAAAACCAGGGTATTGGTGATCAACCGGGTGGATATGATTACTCCTGCAATGCAACAGTTATGGACATCCTGGTTTGAACAGCAGGGGAATTTACCTTATTACACTAATGCTCAACAGGGAAAAGGTGTTCGGGAAGTAGCACAGGCAGCACAGGCAGCCGGAATAGAGATGAATCAGCGTCGGCGCGATCGCGGTATGCGTTCTCGCCCAGTCCGAGCTGTAGTTATTGGCTTCCCGAATGTTGGTAAATCAGCCTTGATTAACCGATTATTAGGGCGTCGTGTCGTGGCAAGTGCTCGTCGTGCTGGAGTAACGCGCCAGCTGCGTTGGGTACGTATCTCTGAGCAAATAGAACTACTAGATGCCCCTGGTGTCATTCCCGTGAAGTTAAGCAATCAACAACAAGCCCTCAAGTTAGCCATCTGTGACGACATTGGTGAGGCATCTTATGATAATCAGCAGGTGGCAGTTGCCTTGATTGAATTCCTCAAAGATTTGGATAAAAACAACTTTAAGGAGTTACTACCAGCTTCTGCTTTAGTAAGGCGTTATCAACTAGAGCCAACATCCTTCACGAGTGAAGACTACCTAAATACCCTAGCTAATGAGCGTTATCAAGGAAATGTTGAGCGTACAGCCGTACAACTGTTGAATGACTTTCGTAAGGGGTTGTTGGGAAAAATTGCTTTGGAGCTGCCACCCAATTGAGCTATCTAAGGTAGCTAAATTATTAATTTTTGTTAAATGAGGTGAGGGGTGAAACCCCTCATTAGACTAGACTAATATCTAGTAGATGCACCCTGATAAGGACGCCCAACTTGGGCGTCTTCCATTCTATCTAAAAATTGGGTTATTGAGAAAAGTATTGTAAACGTTTATTAATTTCATAGTTATAAGCGTCTGACGACGCAGGGAGCAGGGAGTAGAACCCACCCCCAACCCCTCCCAGGAAGGGAGTAGGGAAAATACCGCGTCGGAAAAGAAAATGAGAAACAAGTCAGCTTCCCTTGGAGCCTTCTGATTATTGAATCAACCCACTAGGTATTAGTAGTTAGAGATTGTTCAACTGGTGAAGCAGGAAAACTTTCTAATTGCTTCCCGTCAAAATACCCATGAATCCATAAATAAAAGGGACTAACTAAACTGCTTACAAGTAGTTGCATTTGACAAGCAGCAATTAAGTCAGAGCGCACTCTGAAACGATGTTTGAGCAAATGCACAAAAATTTTTCGCAAATCATTGCTAATGTAACCTAGGATGGCAAATGGTCGTTGCCAAGGTTTGACACGGATCATCCTTGTCACATGGCGACTTAACCCAATCCCACGGAAAAACGGAATTAAGTACTCACGATTCAGACGCCAGTGGGGAATCTTATGGTAGATACGCATAGCAGGGTTATACCAAATTTCCCAGCCTTTGGCTTGGATATAAGAGATCATCTCTAAATCTTCGCCAGTGAGCATACTGCCACAAGTGCGCCCTGTCAAAATTAGATGGGTGGGACAACTTTCTAGCCATGCTTGCTTACGCACAACCAACCCAGCAGACGGTGGCAATATTTTCTTGTCAGGATGATAGAGCAGTGGCTTAGTACCACGCTCAGTAATTGCTAAAAAAGGAGCAATTCTCTCAAAATTTTTGGGAGGTGTTACCTCAAAATCACCGTGGATTCGACTACCATAAGCACCAGCGGCTGGATGCTCCTGAGCAAATGACCAAGCAGCTGCAATCCAATCAGGTGTAGGTAAGTTGTCATCATCCAAAAAACCAACTAGGGCTCCTTTGGCTTCACTAAAGGCACGATTCCTCGCATATCCTGCCCCCTGCTTCGGCTCAAAACAATACCTTAAAGGATATTCCTTTGGCCAGTTGGCTTGATAGGAATGAACAACCTTAGCTGTGTTGTCAGTGCTATTGTTGTCAACAACAATGACTTCCCAACCGTAAGATTGTATGTTACCTTGCCGCAAAGCATTTTGACAGGAGTTTCGTAACCTATCTAAAACTTCCGGTAAACGCTTCTCGCCATTGTATGTTGGAATAGCGACAGTGAAATCAACACCCATTATCTTTTCCAAGAGTTGACACTCGGCACAACTGCTAATCTTCTATGCTTAGTCACATTACACCCTCGATCATAAGAATATTCTAATCTATATATGAGTACCGCTTTGCGATGACTGAATCGGTGTTCTAGCGCGTAGCGCTATACACACTACAGTGGGGAAAAGTCAGAACAAAGCCATACCAACGTAGAAAAAGTTGCAGTGGACGAGTACCATCCCCCCAAACTGCACAAGGAATCCTATCAATTTCACCAATGCAAACCTCAAGTAGCTCTCCTTGCCAGTTGTCAGTAATGCCCTCACCAATTACACTCATGGGATAGAATCGGGCCTCTTTGTCAACAACAACTCCAAGTCCCATAGTCATCTCTGGTAACCTTGAATCAACCTCTGCCATTGTTTTGATAAAAAAGGGAGGCAAAAAATTGAACTTATCAAAAAGCCATTGAAGTCGCTTCATCATCCAAACTTCTAGACGATGCTGGTGCGATCGCAATACAATCAGATTTGGTTCTACTTGCATGGCAGCTTGAACAGTGGTCATTTCCATACCCCACGTATCCAGTTGAGTTCCTGTCATTGGCCCATAGACAGCTTCACCAGTCATATGATTCCAATAAGTGCCTGTCTCTTGATCAGTGAGGATCACAACACCGTTATATAATCCGCCTGCATTGAAGTGATAAATTTTTCCCTCCACAACAGGAGTAATGCCAACTCCACTATTGCAGACACCACAAAAGGAAATGATATAAGGTTCTCCTACAAGTTCACCTTGAGCTACGTGGTGGTAAGCTATCTCCTGACGCAAAAAGCCTCGGCGCTCGCCACCTCGTTCAACTATCAACAGATCTGTAGAGCCAGGTAGCCTGGTATCTTTGAGAGGAATGCCGCGATCGCTAATATCAAACCGTTGGAACATTTCCGGTTGTTTGAGCAGGCGTTGAGGATCAAAGGATGTAGTGGTAGTCATGTAGGAAATCAATTCGGTTTTAAAACTATCATCAAACCAAGTAAAGAAGTGCGATTGCCTACGACACTAGCTTGCGCTAATCGCATAACTGCTGCAAAGTTACATCTATAAGTCGATAGTCTATAAGCTTAGAATCTATCAGTTTCGGGTCGTGGACCAACTGTACCTGGTTGATTGAGGAAGAAGTTATCAGCAGCTTCATTTTGATAGATGCATTCGATATCAGGGTTACTATCCAAATCCCCAGTGAAGCCAAAAGTATTCAGCCGATTTTTACACTCACGCACCTGACTCGAAGTTACCACTTTCTTTTGTTCCAAAACTGCCCAGTTATTCCGGCGCAAGACACAACCTGGTCTCATACTAGGCTGGGTAACATAGACATTGAAGGGATTGAGGGTTACAAAAACACGCAGATCCGTAACCATAGCACTAGCTCCGTACTGAACACAAAGTTCAGCATTTGGGGCACTACGATCTATGACCTCACGAGATACTACATTTTCCGGGTTGACGCTGACACCAGAGCTAAAAGCAATGCCAACTCCAATTCCCAGAATAAAAATTCCTGCGCAAATTGCTATGTTTGTGTAGTTAAAGGAAGAAGAGCTGGGAGTGGAAGAAAAAGGTCCAGAAGCTGGAGCTTTTGTTTTATAAGATCTGGATTTACGTTTCATCGCTGCTTAGTCAACTTTGTTGAACACTGGCTAGTAGTAGTTGCAACTACCCTCCTTCTCCCAGTATGCATTTAAAAAGGCGTTTCTACCGCCAAAAATGATGGCACTACCAAATTTAACACCAACTGCTCTCCCTCAGCTCCCTATGTGGCGTCACTCTGATCCACCAAAGATATGGATTAAGGTTGTTGTAGGTTCCGTTTTCCTTCATGTATTTGTTTTTGCAATACTGCGCTTATTGCTAATAGGACGCCTTGAGAATCTGCAACTGAATAATGATGCCACTTCTAGAAATTTTGTTCCTATAGATTACATTGTCGTAGCTTCAGAAGAACCTGTAACAGCTCAAGCAACTCAAACTAGAGTACCCAGTGGGGAAGCACAACCTAAACAACAGCCGTCCCCATCGCCATCACCAACATCATCGCCATCTCCAACACCATCACCAACATCATCCCCATCACCAACATCATCCCCATCACCAACACCATCGCCATCACCATCCCCATCACCATCCCCATCACCATCCCCATCACCATCCCCATCACCAACATCATCGCCATCGCCAACATCATCGCCATCGCCAACATCATCGCCAACATCATCGCCATCGCCAACATCATCGCCATCGCCAACATCATCGCCAACACCATCACCATCCCCATCACCATCACCATCCCCATCACCATCACCATCCCCATCCCCATCGCCAACACCATCGCCAACACCGTCCCCATCACCATCTATTCCTCAAGGTGGTAGTTTTTCGGTAGTTTTATCTCAACTTCAGCTTTCTGATCCTGAAAGGCAAAGACCTACTGAGTGTGGTGATCCTTCTAAATTGTCTACTAGGTTAGCCAAGCTTAAGCCTGGATATGAACAGTTGAATTCTGACGACTATGGATTGAAATTGGATGCTAATCTCAACCAACGTTTAGTTTTAAAAGTGTCACTGATTGTTAATAGTGATGGCGAGGGAGAGTTTCTCTCCGCTACTCCATCCTCACACAACCAGCTAGCAAAGCAAATTATTCAACAACTGAAATTTGAACCAACTTACTCAGATTGTAAGCCAGTTGCTCAGTTATACAACCTCACACTCAATATTTCACAGGTAAATTAGGGTCTGTTGCAATACTGCTCGGTTAGGTTGAAAATTCAGATGATGAGGCAAATTTAGAATTTAGAATTTAGAATTTAGAATTTAGAAAAAATGGCTCTGCTAGATTAAGTGTGGTAAGTTATACAATCTTTGCTGTACAACTATTTTAGTCAAAAATTATTTTTTTATTCAGCTTAAAAAATCAGAAAGTAAAAATTTATTTAACTGAGTATTTTATTACCCAGTTAAATAAAATATTAGGCATTCTTGCTGAACCTTTTAGAATTTACTTTGAACAAGAAGTAGCATAGTTGGCTTTTTCTATCCTCACTAATAACCTATATAACTCTCCCCAGATTTTGTATTAGACTGTACTAAAAATTGATGAGTGCAACTGCTCAACCAAATGATGAAGTCCATCAGTGTTAAGGCGATAACTCAGGGGATTGGCAATCAACCGCGCTGTACTCTCAAATAGGATGTCAATCTCTACCAAACCATTCTCTTTTAAAGTACGACCTGTGGATACTAAATCAACAATTGCTTCAGACATGCCAGTAATAGGACCAAGCTCTACAGAACCGTAAAGTGGGATAATTTCTACAGGCAAATCCAAGCTATTGAAGTATTCTCGGGCGCAGTGAATAAACTTAGATGCCACCCTTCCGTGGGGAGGAAGATCTAAAGAACTCTGGTAAGGACTAGCAGCCTTGACAGCTACTGACATTCTACATGTGCCAAATTGCAAGTCAGCTAAATGAGCAACTTTTGATTTTTTCTCCCGCAGCACATCGTAACCGACAATCCCTAACTGAGCTTGACCGTATTCAACGTAAACTGGTACATCATGGGCTCGTACTAGCAAAGCTTTAGCTGTACCAGTAGTGTCTTCAATCCGGAGTTGGCGGTTAGCTGAGTCTAAAAAGGCACTAAAGTCTAAGCCAACTGCTTGCAGCAAGCGAATACTATCTTTAAGAAGTGCACCTTTGGGCAATGCAATGGTAATCATATAGTTTTTTTCATCTCTTTAGAAAAAGGCAATAGGCAATAGGCAATAGGGAAGAACCATTGGTGTCAACTTAAGCTAGAGATGTCTTAACTAGTTGGTTTCCACACCCACCCAGAGTTTAAACTCTGGGCTAATAGCTCAAGTCCACTTTAAGTGGACTGAATATGTTTGAGCTAATTGAGTCATCTTTAGATGACTTTAGCTATTAGCAAGGAACTTAAGTTCCTTGTGGGGCAAGGGTTTCATCTTAAGTTGACACGAATGGGGAAGAACCCACCCCTAACCAACCCACCGCTAACCCCTTCTCGGAGGGGAACAGAAGGCTCTAAGGAAAGCTGACTTGTTTCTCATTTTCTTTTTAGACGTGGAATTTTCCCTACTCCCCTCCTGGGAGGGGTTGGGGGTGGGTTCTACTCCTTCCTCCCTGCGTCGTCAGACGCTTATTAAGCTATTGTGCATAGATGTTGCCATGAATCAATCACTTTTACAAACGCTATATTTTTATTGATACAGCGAAGCAACATACTCCTCATAACCGTTGTAAAGTAAAGTCGGTCGTTCCTCCCATGACAATTCTGGTCCTTTACCAATAAACCTTTCCGTTTTTTGTGACCACCTTGGATGAGGTTTGTTAGGATTGACATTATCCTCAAAACCATATTCTGAGGGATCTAAAGTGTTCCAAAAGGTGGCTGGCTGCTGTTCAACGAACTCGATTTTGACAATTGACTTTGCTCCTTTGAAACCATACTTCCACGGTATTACTGCTCGAATAGGCGCACCATGCTGCTTCGGCAGCATTTCACCGTAGATACCAACGGCAAAAAAAGCTAACTCATTCGCCATTTCCTCTAAGCGTAAACCTTCTGTGTAGGGCCACGGTACTTTTTGACCTAAAGATTCAACTGGACCTAGAGAAATTTTCGGGTCATAGTAAGAGGTAAAGCTGACAAATCGAGCTTTATCAGTTGGCTCAACCTCCGCCATCAGCAATTTCATGGGAAATCCCACCCACGGTAGTATCATTGACCAAGCTTCCACACACCTTAATCGATAGATACGCTCCTCTAAGGGAAATTTCTTGAGTAAATCTTCTAAGTCATAGGTGCGGGGATTTTTCACTAAACCCGTCACTGTAACTTGCCAATTATCAGTAGGTAATGCTTGGCTTGCTCGCCAAATGGACTTAGTACCACCAAATTCATAAGAGTTATTGTACTGTCCCGCGAGGATTTCATCGGTGATTGGTCCCTCAACTCTCTTGAAAGCAGGATTACGAGTAAATGGCTCTAAACTAGGTTGCTCTAGAGTTGCTAGTAGGGTTTGGTTGGATGAAACTAGGGTATTTTCTGGTGCAGAAGAGCCTTTACAACCCAAAACGGAAACAATACCTGCCCCCAAGCTAGCATTAGCTATAGTTTTGAGAAAACGACGGCGGTTGAAATAAGCAGTTGCAGAGGTAACTTGTGCTTCTGGAAGTTCCCAACCTTTGGGTATACGGATGATAGTCATTAGTATATAGAGTAATTGCTAATAGTTCATAGTCCATAGTTAATATAGCTCCTTCCAAATTAGAAGGACTTTATATTAGAGTTGCTTAATCTGGGAATTTCACACTTGCCCAAGTCTGCTGTTTAGTAGTGTTAACCTCCGTTTCAGAAGCGTGTGAGGGAGACTCCTCTGTTTCTAAGGAAACATCCCATGTTTGTAAATTTGTAGTGTCGGCGTCTTGCTCACTTGCTGTAATCTCAGGGAGCAAGATGCTCCCACTATCAAGATTTTGAGAACTTTGGGATTCACCTATCTCTACATCTGTTGTTGATGCCAGTGTTTGCTCTTCTGAAAAGTCTGAACTAACGCTATTAGCAGCGGCTTTTAAGGTTAGCTGAATAGCTTTAACATCACCTTCACTGGCTGCATTTTTCAAATCCCGTTTCAAGTGAGCATTTTTAATTGCTTCTTCTTGAGAGCGAGAACTAGTATTAAAGCATTTTTCCAAAGCTTCGTTGATGCCAATGCGGCGAGACATGGTGCGATACTGGCGTTCTGTATCTAGCAACTTCGCCATCAGTTCTAGATGCATGCCATCATCACCACAAATTTCTTCTAAAACCTGCCATTCATCACTACCCAAAAGACGATTATCGGCTCCGGGACGAGAGTCGTTGAAAGTTTCCCCGGTAACTTCCTTATAGATGCGAGGTAAGCTATCATCAAATTCGTGTTTTTCTTCTAGCCAGATACGACGAATTTCACTCAGCTCTTCTTCGGTAATTAAGGTAATATTCCTCATCTCTTCTGGACCATGACGACGAATTTTGGTTTGAGCTTCTAAGACTCGTCGCAGCCAATGTTCTCGCCATTTCTTGGTATAAGGACCAGGAATTGGCTCGATTGAAGTTTTGCCTTTAATATTGCGCTCAAACAATTCTACCTTGCCGTAGATGCGGCGAAAGTCTCTGCGATCGCGATCATCATGGAGATCTAACTCATTGCGAATATCTAGTAGAGGCTGCATCCATTCTTTTTCTTGATCATTTTGGATCATTGCCTCCATCGATCTATCTTTATTTACCATGGTGCAAACCCAGCAACCGAAACGGGAATCACCACAGCTAGGGGTAGAAGTATCAATTACCAAGGGACATTCATTATCTGCTGTTGCACCTCGGTACATAGTAAATAAGTCTTTATTAGAGTTTCCCCAAGGATTTTGCCACTGATTCAGGTAAATCCAAACTTCATCATTACGCCAGTCTTCTATGGGAGTGTAAATTAGGGAGTTTGGTAAGCTTTGATTCGGACTAAGGCGATTTCTTACTCTACCTTCCTGATGCTTTGCCATCGTAGCAGCACGTTTAGCGCTTTCAGCTTTGCGAGTACCTAAAACCAGAATAGTTTCACCGCTCACTCGCACCATTTCACGGATGAAATGGTTAGCAGGATTGATTTTCAGACGTTGAGTACACCAACGAAATTGTTGGCGGGGTGCTGGGTAGCCTTTCCCCATGAGGTTTACCCAGAATGTGTCTTGAGTAGCTGGTTGAAGTAGATGGGGTACTATAGGAATTTCTTGCTCTTGAGCTGCTATCTTCATGCGCTCTAAAGAGTTGCGTACCCAGGCAGATACAATTGGGTTCTCTACCAAAGTATCTGTAGTGATAACATGAATCTTCTTAGCCCGCTTTTTTAGTGGGAGAGCTGCGATCGCATTCCAAATAAGTTGTACAACTGTAGTACTATCTTTACCCCCGCTATATCCGATAACCCAGGGAATTGCATCTAGACAGTAGAGCTCTTGAATTTCGGTGGTGAGAGCTTCTATATCTGCTACCAACTCAGTAACTGTGCGCTTCTGTTGTTGATTTTCTTGCTGTTGGGATTTCTTCATTTGTGACGTACTATCTATCTTAGTCAATAGTTTCCTAGTGGGATGGACATCTTGCCCGTCCGAAATATGCAAGTTAAATGCACAACAGCTTAAACTTGATACAACAGTACTCCCATACAATTTAAGTATTGCACATTGTCTTAGTTTTTAAAAACTAGTGCTAAAACAGGCAATTTTTACCTATAGTTTTTATAAACTAGTATTATTTTTCTAAAACTATAGTGAAAGACAGTGTAACTCCCCCAACCAAAGACCTTGCCAGCCAAATCCTAGAGCAGGAAAGCCAGGAGCGAAAGGCACTGGCGCTACTCCTAGATAGGCATTTGGCTAGAAATGATCAACTCCTAGTGCAGAAAACCAAGATGGGTAGTACAGAAGCTTTTATTGGCGCAGTTACCCTAGAATGGTTAGCCATTCGGGTGCGTTTTGCTTCTCAACTACCCTTGTTTCAGCAAAAGTTCGATCCAGAAACTAATAATGTGGTTAGGGATGCAGAAACTATTGAAGAGCTTCAGCAACGTCCTTTAGATTGGTCCCGTCAAGCACCTTTAGCACAATACCTGGCAGCGCGGAAGACTCACAAGTTTCCCGCAGTGCTGGTGGTTCTTAGCTCCCGGTGGGTGGATGAACCTCAGGCTACTGAATGGGAGCAACACAGACGTGCTCTTACTTCAGCTGCTGAGTTCACAGCTTTAGACAAAGATGAGACAGTAGGATTACTCGATGTTTCAGAGAATGTTTCTATTTTCGCCTTAGATGGTCAACATCGACTCATGGGTATCCAAGGTTTAATGGAACTCATTAAAACAGGTAGGCTTCAGAAATATAACAAAGCCAAGAAACCTGTAGGCTCAGTTATTACTATGGATGACCTGATTAAAGAATATCAAGTAGAGCCTGCTTATCTCCAAAGTTTAGCCCACGAAAAAATTGGTATTGAGTTTGTTCCCGCAGTTGTTCAGGGAGAAACCCGTGAAGAAGCACGGCGGCGAGTTCGCTCTATCTTTGCTCATGTCAACCTGATGGCTATTAGGTTGAGTAAAGGACAATTGGCTTTGCTTAATGAAGATGATGGTTTCTCAATTGTTGCTAGAAAAATTGCGGTAACTCATCCACTGCTCAAAGAGTTAGAAAAACGTAATCCCCGTGTCAATTGGGATAGCGCAACAGTAGCAGCTAAGTCAACAGTTTTGACTACCCTGCAAGCTCTTAAAGAGATGTCTGAGCTCTACTTGGGGTATAAATTCCCGCATTGGAAACCTTCGGAAAAAGGTCTAATTCCTATGCGTCCTGAGGATGAGGAATTAGAAGAGGGGTTAGTGGAGTTTAAATCGCTTTTTGATTATTTAGCAAGCCTACCTAGTTATCAAAGACTTGAAGCTGGCACAGAAACTCCTCAGTTGAGGCGATTTAGCCATGAGAGGGGAGCAGGAGAAGGCAATTTACTTTTCCGTCCTGTTGGACAAGTGGCTCTAGCTCAAGCTCTGGGAATCTTGGTATTTCAGAAGGGTTTATCCTTGGCAAGCATTTTTGAGAAACTGCGGCAGTATGACGCCGAAGGTGGCTTTAGTAGAATGGATTACCATCAATCTCCCTGGTATGGAGTTTTGTATGACCCCAATCGCAAGCGGGTGCTAGTTTCTGGAAGGGATTTAGCAACTAAGCTGATTGTGTATATGTTCGGGTGTATTGAAGATAATTTAGAACGTGCAGAACTGCGCATGGCTGTGGCTGACGCAAGAGCTGTGGGGAGAAATCAAGCTATGAGTTTTGAGGGTAAATTGGTGAAGCCAAAGGAAGTAGGATTACCGTCATTAGTCATTGGTCATTGGTAACAAGTTAAGGTAAAAATGTCGTTGTCAAGGGAGCAGGGAGCAGGGAAAAAGAAATATGGTACAAGAATATGACTAAATTTTCACCACTATTGCAAAATTTTGTTACTGATACCTGGGTTGAGGTAACTTGGGAAGAGTTCACTGAACTTGCTTATGATCTAACTTATGAAACCAGAAAAGCTTACTATAGCCGAGGCAAAACTAAAATAGAAATGACACCTATTGGTTGGAATCACTCTGAAGATAATTCCCTTATCTCAACCCTAGTTGTTCTTTTCTGTGCTCTCAAAAAGATCCCAGTCAAAGAGTTAACTAACTGCTCCCTCAGAAAAACAGGTATACAAGAAGCTCAACCGGATATATCGTTTTACCTCACATCCCTAGAAAATATTCCTCCCCGCAGCAATTCTCCAATCGATTTGAATCAATTTTCACCGCCTGCTTTAGTAGTGGAGATTGCTGCCTCTTCCTTGAGTGATGACTTAGGGGAGAAGCGCCTACTTTACGAACGGATGAATGTGCAAGAATATTGGATTGTGGATACCAATCAGGCAAAAGTAATTGCTTTTGCTATTGCCAATGGTGGCAGTAGACAAATTTACAGTTCACAAGTGTTACCAGGGTTAACAATGGCTTTGGTGGAAGAAACTCTCAAACGCAGTTTTTCTGAGGAGCATGGGGCAATTACACGCTGGCTTTTGAATCAATTTAGTTAGGGCTTGGGAGAATAAGTATTTGGGTAGGGAGTAGGAGTCTCCGAGTCAGGAGTCAGAAGCCAGAAGAATAGAAGATTGGAATAGTATCATTAGCCCTTAATCAATAAAATCTGTATAGAATATCATCGCCAGAGCCTTGAAAAATACAGAATTATTGGGAAAATCACTTTTCCGGGTTTTAACGATGATGAGCTACTAGTGCAGCGCGGCGGAAATAAGTGTCCAGTTAAAAAAGGTTAAAAAGCTTGTAGAGTAAGCTTTCTTCCCTTCTGCCTTCTGCCTCCTGCCTTCTGCCTTCTTGTACTAGTTAAAAATGTCACAGCGATCGCAAAATTGAGTCAGTTGGTTATCACACAGCCATTAACTGCACCAAATAGTTCCCTCCATTGTTGGATATCAGCACTACGATATTTTAACTGCTTATTTGCTTGGGGCTGGGAATTAGCTTTTGGAGGTTGAGATTGGCAGCTGTTAACTCCTGCAAACAATTCTCTCCATTGTTTGATGTCAACGCCGCGATACTTATCGCAAGTCTTTACCGAAGAGGTTTCTTTGGTAGAAGAGGTGAGTTGGTAGTTAGCACTCTGATAAGTAAGCTGCATCTGCTGAGTCTCCCAAAACGAAACTATCTAAATTCGTCTCTATTAAATTCTCTGGTCTATTCTGAGGAGTTATTCAAGATGGTTACAAAAGTTCATATTTTTAATACAACTTCTCTTAACCCAGCAGTGAAAAAAGGTTAAAAAGCTTACTGTACAAGCTTTCTCCCCTTGGAGCCTCCTGTTCCCCTCCTTGGAGGGGCTAGGGGTGGGTTGGTGCCCATTGGTGTCAACTTAAGGTGAAAACCCTGACTGGGTGTAGGGTATGGGGTGTGGGGTGTGGTGAAAAAGAAGGTACGCATCGCTGCAGATTGTGCCTCATCAACCCTCATAAAGCTGATTCTATCGTCTATTACCTGATTCAACCCTCCCTACTGACTTTCCCATTGCCCCTCTTTTTTCCCGACACCCGACACCCTACACCCCGCCTTTTAAGCGGCTTCTCACCCCCTGAGCTTAAGTTGACACCAATGGTTGGTGCCTTCTCCCTTCTTGCACTAGTGCAGCGCGGCGGAAATAACCCACCAGTTTGATATGGATAGAATTCTTACTCTATAAGCATTCTAAATTCTAAATTCTAAATTCTTAATTCCGCGCAGCGGCACTAGTATGATGAGTCTTCCTCGTCTTCTAGAAATTTTGCTGTATCATCAAGTCGATCATTTGTCTCCTTGGTGAGTTTCAGCCAGGAAGCACTAACAGTTCCCGAAGTCGCTGCTCCAGCTGTTGTCACTACTCCAGCTGATACTCTTCCCGAAAACATCAGTAGAACTCCTGCAAAGCCAATGATGGTACTTACAGCGGTTAGTCCGAAAGCAAGATTAAAGCTTAAGCGGGCTTGACGGAGCTGTTCTTTATATATGCTGTTAGCTTGAATTTGTTTGTCCATGGTTTATCCTCATTCAACTAACTCCATAAAACCCAACAGCTGGCTTAGTTGAGAGCTAGGAAACAATGAACTTGATTTGAGTTGCGACAAACCTATAGCTGATGACTGAGTTATAACTGACTTCTTGTAGAGTTGCTCTGGGGTAATAGTGCATAAGGCTATGATTTCGGTAGCTGCGTTCAGTAAACAGCCATGTCGCGATCGCTAAAAGTTGCCCCTCACTACATAGATAAAGTAAAATCAGCACTCCAGCGCAATCGGTTTCCTCGTCAAAGAGATTTAGCAGAGGAGCTACAGCTATCTTTGGCTACCGTTAGTAACTTTCTCAATGGTAAACCAGTGGATTATTTGAATTTTTATGAAATTTGCCAAAAATTGGGGCTGGATTTACAGGAGATAGCAGACTTTGACTCCTCTTCTCCTGCAAAAGGTAAAGCAACTAACACAACAAGCACTGATTTCTCTCAAGATAGTGCAGATACTGAGTTATCCAACTATATAGAGCGACCTCCTATTGAATCTCGTTGCTCTGAAACTATTTTACAACCAGGTTCTCTACTGCGCATTAAAGCTTCTAAGCGCATGGGTAAGACTTTGCTTATTAATTGGATTCTAGTTCAGGCAGCGAAACACAATTATCAAACAGTATCTTTGAGTCTGTTACTAGCAGATGAGTCTGTTACACAAGGCTTAGATGAATTTTTACGCTGGTTTTGTGTTGCCATCTCTCGGCAGCTAGGATTACCAGCAGATTTGGATGATTATTGGGAAGAGGGTTTGGGTAGTAGTTATAACTGCACTCTTTATTTTGAAGAATATATATTAAGCCAAATTAACAATCCCCTGGTTTTAGCCTTGGATGAGGTAGATCAGATTTTTTCCACTCCCTTTGCCGGATACTTTTTAGGCATGTTGCGAGCTTGGTATGAGAAAGCCAAGACTCACAAACTTTGGCAAAAACTGCGGCTAATTGTCGCTCATGCCACAGAAGCTTATATCACTTTGGATATTAATCAATCCCCTTTTAATGTTGGTGTACCTATCGAATTACCAGAATTTACTCCAGAGCAGATAAGGGATTTAGCCAAGCAGCAACAATTGACTTGGGATATTTCTCAAGTAAAGCAGCTGATGACTTTGCTAGGAGGGCATCCCTATCGGGTACAAAGAGTTATCTATTTTCTGAAAAATAAGCAAATTACTTTCACCGAACTTCTGGAAACTGCATCTACAGAATCGGGAATTTTCAGTAGCCATCTACGGGGGCATTTGTTGAATTTACGTCAGTACCCGGAATTAGGGACAGCGATGAAGCAGCTAGTAGAGGCGACTAGCCCTATACAATTAGAAACCACCCAAGCATTTAAGTTACAAAGTCTCGGCTTAGTAATCCTGGAAGGTAACCATGTCAAGCCTCGTTGTCATTTGTATTCCCAGTATTTCCGCGATCGCCTCTAATTTTATCTACAATCCTAAGCTAAAATCCATCTAATATGTATCAACTTCCAATCATCACTTTCTTAGTTTCTTGCTTCTGAAACACCTGTATAACACTTCTGAAACAGCTGTGGAACAGGCATCCTGCCTGTCTTGATCAAACGGGTAACAAGAAAACTATAGAAGTTCTCACATCCGTGAGGTACAACCAATTTTGACGAACCTCTTCCCAATTCCCCATTCCCAATTCCCCATTCCCAATTCCCCATTCCCAATTCCCAAAAACAATGAATTCAACCTATCAATATCAAATAGGAGGGAGCTTAGCTGCTGATGCTCCTAGTTATGTTGTGCGTCAGGCGGATCAAGAGCTTTATCAAGCATTAAAGGCTGGGGAATTTTGCTATGTACTTAACTCACGACAGATGGGTAAGTCGAGCCTGCGAGTACGAACCATGCAAAAGCTGCAACAAGCAGGAGTAAGCTGTGCCGCACTCGATTTGACTACGATTGGCAGTGAAAATGTAACTCCCTTGGGTTGGTACAGGAGCATATTTTATGAGTTGGTTAGTGAATTAAATTTGCTTAGGAAAGTTAACCGGAGAAAATGGTGGCAGGAACATCAAGATTTATCTCCGGTGTTGTGCTTGGGCAAATTTATCAAGGAAGTTGTTTTTACGGAATTACAACAAAATATTGTTATCTTTATTGATGAAATTGATAGTGTTCTCAGTTTAGATTTTTCTACCGATGATTTTTTTGCCTTTATCCGCTCCTGTTACAATCAGCGGGTTGATCATCCAGAATATCATCGCCTCAGTTTTTGCCTGATAGGGGTAGCAACCCCCTCTGACTTTATTCAAGATAAAAATCGCACGCCCTTTAATATTGGCAGAGCTATAGAGCTGTCTGGGTTTAAACTTCACGAAGCTCAGCCTTTAGCTGAAGGATTCGCAGCTCGAACCAACAATCCCCAGAAAGTTCTACAAGAAGTGATAGGTTGGACAGGAGGGCAACCATTTTTAACTCAAAAACTTTGTCATCTTGTTTCCCTAGCTAAACTGCCTATTCTTGATGGAAAAGAAGCTGAGCAAATAAAGCAACTAGTATACTCATCTATCATCACCGATTGTAAAGCTCAAGATAACCCAGAGCATTTGAGGACAATAATCAATCGTCTGCTCAATAATGAGCAACTTGTTGGTCGTTTATTAGGTCTCTATCAGCAAATTTTACAGCAAGGAGAAATTGTTGCAGATGAGAGTATTGAACAGAGCAAGTTACGGCTGTCGGGGTTAGTAGTGGAGAAGCGGAGCAAGTTAAAGGTATATAACCGCATTTATCAAGCCGTCTTTGATCTTAATTGGGTCAATGAAAAATTAGCAAATTTACGTCCCTACTCTGAGGCAATAAATGCTTGGCAAGCATCTAGTTTTCGAGATAAATTTCGTCTCTTGCGGGGACAAGCATTACGGAATGCCCAGGCATGGGCAATTGGTAAAAGCTTGAGCGATTTGGATTATAAATTTTTGGCTGCTAGTCAGGAATTAGACAAGCGCCAAGTTCAAACAGCTCTGGCTAAAGAAAAAAAAGCCAACGGTTTGTTAAGTGAGGCTAATCGAACATTAACCAGAGCTCAAACAAAAGCGAAGCGGTGGATTAGTGTAGGAGCAACTGTATTAGTTATATCCTTAATTGGAGCAGGTGTACTAGTCTCCAGAACACAGCAAGAACTAACATCGGCAAAGTTAGAACTAGAGGAGGTAGAGCAAGATAGTCAAAAGGCAGAAGCTGACAGTGAAAAGGCAGAAATTAAGGTTAAAAAAGCAGAAACTACCCTTTCACTGGTAGTTTCTGAAGAAAAAAAGGCACAAGCTGTCCTGAAAGAGGCTAGAGACAAACAAATTCAATTAGAAAAGCAAAATGTAGAACTGCAAAGAGAAAATGTGCAAATAAAATCAACTTATCAATCAGAACTTTTACAAAACAAAAATGCCTTAGATTTACTCAAAAAACAACAAAAAGAAGCAGAAAATGAATCAAAAAAAGCAATTGCAGAAAAAACAGAGATACTGTCTTCATTAAATAAAACTCAGCAATCACTATTAACAAAAAATAGACAAAATACACAAATTCAACAACGCATTATAATTGCTGAAGAAAAATTAAAAAAGACTGAAGATGAGTTGGCATTATCGAATGCAGAAAAACAGCGAGTAGCACAGCAAGTCGATAATCTAATAGATGAAAGAAATAAACTAATTACAGCAAACAACACATTACAAGAACAAACACATTACAAGAACAAACACGAAATTCCCTCGAAGTTCTTATGAGCTATGCCTCACATGAGAATAGTATAATCGAAAAGGAAGAAAAGCTTGCTGGTCTAAATCTAGGCAGACAAGAAATCAAAGACGATCCATTAAACGAGCAAAATGAAGATAATGATTCCAATCTATACCTAGTTAATGTTGATAACCTCAATCAAATAGAACAACTGCAAACATTATATCCTGAGTCAATTAGGATGGATTTCCACGGAAATTCATTTATCCATGTAAGATCTTCCACCAACCAAGAAGAGGCTCAGCGGCTTCTTGAAAAATTGAACTCCTTAGGAATTAACGCTGAGATATTAACTGTTCCCTATAATTCAAATGCTTTAAATCAGCTGGGAAATGCTAGCTATAGACAAGGTAACTATGCTCAGGCAGAAACTTTTTATAGGCAAGCTCTTCAGATGAACCAACGGTTACTGGGACAGGAGCATCCTAATACCGCTACCACTCTCAATAATCTGGCAGTCGTGTATTCAATACAGGGACGCTACAGTGAAGCTGAACCCCTTTATCGCCAAGTTCTTCAAATAAACCAACGCTTACTAGGACAGGAGCATCCTGATTTGGCGCTCAGCCTCAACAATCTGGCAAAGCTTTACTCAAGGCAGGGACGTTACAGTGAAGCTGAACCCATTCTTCTAGAAGTTTTAGAGATGAGAAAACGTTTGTTGGGAGCAGAACATCCAGATGTCGCTGTTACCCTTAAACAATTGATAGAACTGTACAGGGCACAGGGCAAGTATACTGAAGCAGAAATTCTCTATCAGCAAGCTCGAGAGTTAGTCAGACCTGCTAGCAAACCTACTATAGGTGGTGGAACTAGGTAGTCTATAGCCGAATGGCACTTAGTTAAGCCTCAAACCCAAGCTCAGAGAGAAAAAGGGATTGTATTAGTTCTCTTAAAAGCAAGAGAACTAGGCTTAACGGCACTCACGTTGAGCCGGTGCGCTCCAATTCAATCAAGCCTTCACCATCTGCTGGCGCAGAAAACAACGAGGTTGCTGCATAACAGGATAAGCTTTAGGGCGGCGCTTTCTGACTCTTGGCTCACTGCGTCCGGGACGTTCTGGAACTTCTTTGTGTACAATCATTGCTAGTAAAGTTCGATAAATTCGGCGACATTTGTTGCCAGAGGTGGCTAATAATTGTGGAATAAAATTATCAAGGTGCTGACGAGTTCCTTGTAAAGATAAGCGTAACGGTTGCACACCATAAGTAGTACCAGCTTTCCACATTAAGGTACGCAGAAGATTGTAAGCTAACAAATAGGCATAGATTTCTTTACGTACCATTGCGGGAGACTTGCTACGTAAGATATCCATTCCCAAAGTAGTTTTGAGATGCTTCAAGTCAAGTTCTACATCCCACCGGAATCCGTAAAGTTTGACCAAATTTATTGTCGAATAAGCAGTTTGGTCTAATAAAGTGGTGATGAGAGAAACTTGTTGTGTCCGAAATCCTGAAATAGCAATATAGTAGTAGATTTCTCGGATAGTGAGAGTTGGGGGAAGTGTGGAGAATTCTTCTTTGGTTAAGCCTTGAGGACAAGTTTGAGGCTTATGCCAAACAGTTTGCTTATCATGTGCTCCAACAATTTTCCCGTTTCGTAACTCTTGAAAACGCGCTTGATGCTTACGAAATATAACATCGGCTTGACGGTCTTTGACAAAGACTATATCTGCGTAAGAACAGAAAGCTCGGTCTCCTAAAAGCACATCCCTTGGGTTAAGAAAGTCATACAGTCGTCTTGCTAACTTGATATCATGTGTGTTTAGAACATCGATAACTACAGCAATGGCTGCTCCTGTAGCCAAACTGAAGAAAACGCCAACTTTAGCAATTGGAAAGCCACAACCAGGCAACTGACTACTAGGTTGAGGATAGGCTTGTTGGTTTTTAGCTGTATCTGGCATCGATACAGTTGAACCATCAACTATTACAACGTGACGACCACACCATAAATATTCAGGTGTAACTTTACATTGTAAACCAAGTGCAACTTTACTAAATAGCTGTTGCAGTAGTTTTTCTGGTAAACGTTGGCGAGCTTGACAGTAAGCACCGGTATCTTGGGAGGGAATTTCCACCTTTTCAGCCGATAACCAGGCAATTACACGACTGACAGCATTGTGACAACTTTTGTCAGCATCTAAAACCTGGGAAAGAAATGCCCACAGTGTGACAAATGGGTCAAATAATCGGCGGCGGTATTTAATTTCAAGAGAGTTGAGAGCTTCCTGAATAGTGGCCTCTGGTAGCAGGTCACAGAAGGGCAATCCGACGCTGTTATTAAATTTATCCTTGAGAATTTCTACTCGATTGGGGGTGTTAGAAGTAGTCATTATCAACCTAGTTGTTTCAGATCTAGTGTGACTGGATATGGGCACAACTAGGTTTTTTCTACCGGAATCCCCCAGACCTATGGAAGAAGAAAACAGGGTAAGGGTTACAGAGTCTACGCTGCCTCACATACCACACGAAAACCAAAACAGTCATAGGGCGAGTCGCCCAGAACATAGCCCAAGCGAAACGCAGAACGGCAGCCTAAAGGGCCCTCGTACCAGGAACCGCCCCGCAACAGCCCAGTAGGTTTCTCCCGCAACAGCCTAGCACGATAATCATTAGCGTTATCCTGTGACCACACACTACCATCTGTCGGCGCTTCCACATAGTTATAATGCCAACGATCTGCACACCACTCACACACACTGCCGTGCATATCGTAGAGTCCAAAGGCATTGGCTACTTGAAAATGCCCAACTGGGGTAGTTTGCTCTCGGTATTCCCCTTTTGGCTCAAAACTGTAAGTTTTAGTACCGCGATAATTGGCTATTTTACTGGTGATTGTTTCCCCAAAGTGGAAGGGAGTATTTGTACCTGCTCGACAAGCATACTCCCACTCGGCTTCACTAGGTAATCTATACTGCCGTCCAGTTTTTTGAGAGAGGCGAGCGCAGAATTCTACGGCATCATACCAAGAGATTTGTTCGACAGGGAGATTGGCACCTTTAAACCTAGATGGATTGCGATTAAGGGAGCTGTTGACTTGTGGCAAAGCAACTATGGCTTCCCATTGCGCCTGAGTCACCGAGTATTTGCCCATGAAGAAGGATTGAAGTTTGACTTGATGCTGTGGACTTTCCCAAAGACGATACCCTTTTTCCGTTTTTGAAGAACCCATGATAAATGTTCCACCAGGGATTGCAACCATTTCTAAGGTGACACCATTGCACAAGTCTTCAGCCAAAAATTGAGCTTGTTTTTTATAGCGACTGTTAATCACCCCCTGTGCATCTACCTTCAGCACATCAAATTCAAACCAAGGCAAATAATTGCTTAAGTACTGTTTTACCTTGGAAGAATCACTATCTTTGAGCAATGAATAGGCGGCAAACTGTACCTTGGGTGATTCATCCTGCAACGCTTCCAGCACCAACTCTAAACCAGCTTCTCCATAGTTGAGACCATCACAGAGAGCAGCAATCCGTTGTTCCTCAACAGCAGCAGCTAAGCGCCTCTTAACTCCCTCAATACCTCCCAAGACTACACCACCTATCGGTAGTGGACGTGCTTCACCACCTAAAACAGCATCATCTGCATGAGGGGATTTATCTCTAGCGTTACGGTTAGTTGGCATTTGGAGATCCTTTACCTCAAATCATGGCTACTAGCACACTCATCTGGTGTTTAGATACCCCCAGCTTAGCCCAATCGAAATTATCACGAACAACCCTCAAATCTATGAGGCGCATGTCCTGCATAAATTGGTAGCATGGTGAACGCTTGATTAAATTGGAGCACACTGGCTCAACGCGAGTGCCGTTAAGCCTAGTTCTCTTGCTTTCAAAGAGAACTAATACAATCCCTTTTTCGCTCTGAGCTTGGGTTTGAGGCTTAACTAAGTGCCATTCGACTATGATCATTGTCTCAACACCTTCGAGACAATTTCTCGCTCTGGGAAAACTACTGCTGTTGGGTTTCGCCGTTGGAATCAGCTCGCGATATATCATGAATTATCGCGGCTCAACCCATTTAGAGAAATTGACTTTGCTACGGCTCTCATGAACTAATTGCAAACAGGCTTCAAAATCATCTCCTGCCCATCCGCCTTCATAATCGGCTAAGGATTTTCCTGAAGCTGCATGGTAGGGTAAGTCAGAATCTTTCCTAGATTGCTCTGGTGATTCCGGTACTAATGTTAGTGTTTCTTGTTGTCCTAAAAGTCTCACCTTAACAAAGAGCAAGAAAGTTAATTAAATTGTAGGATAGCTTGCGATCGCTTTCCAAAGCTTAAAATGTGACCATCATATGCGATCGCTCCCTATCTGATCGCTAGATTACTATAGTAAAAAAGTATAGTTCTTTTCAGAAGCCCCAATAACCAATAACCTCTGTATGACTGCCCTAAGCCTGAATCTCCAATCGGTTGTTGACCTAACAGATGAACAATTTTACCAACTCTGTCAGAATAATCACACTCTGAGATTTGAACGTACAGCTACCGGAGAATTAATTATTATGCCACCTGTAGGAGGAGAGACAAGCAACCGTAATGGTAGATTGACTCAGCAGTTGTTTAATTGGACAGATTCAGACGGAACCGGGATTGCTTTTGATTCTTCGGGTGGATTTAAACTGCCTAATGGTTCGGATCGTTCTCCGGATGCTGCTTGGGTAACATGGGAACGTTGGAATGCTTTGACTCCCGAACAAAAAATTAGATTTGCTCCCCTTTGCCCTGATTTTGTCGTTGAATTACTTTCCCCAAGTGATAGCTTGAAGGACACTCAGGATAAAATGAGGGAATACCGAGATAATGGAGCACGTTTGGGTTGGTTAATTAATCGCAAATCTCGGCAAGTAGAAATTTATCGACCAGGTGAAGAGGTTGAGGTGATTGATTCTCCTGCTACCCTCTCAGGAGAAATGGTTCTCCCTGGATTTATCCTACATCTGGAACCAATTTGGTAATACTGGCATGGCACAGCTAATTTAGTGTATTAGGTAGCCTTGCTCGTCTCCATACTGAGTAATAAATTCTTCTGGACTGATACATGCTTTGGCTGCTGAAAGAACCATAGTAGCAACTCCTGCTAGAATTTTAGTCTAAATCATAATTCATACTTACGAGCATAATCATTCTGCCAATTTGTACTAACAACCTCAACCACAAGCTTGACAGTAGTACCCAAAGTAATAACTGGTTCCCGTGCCCAAAGTGGTTCGTTAACCAGTTTTTCCTCATCAAGGACAACAACATCTGGTCTGAAAGCGTTGAACGTTCCCAGGGGCTGAATTAAGCAACGCTGTGGAATAAAATAAGGTGCATCTAAGCGATCTATTTCTACGTTAAGCTTGCGGCAAATCAAGGCAGCTACTTGCTCATGCGGACCAGTTAGCTCTATGTCAATCAGTTCTCCATCAATCAGTTCGTAGCGCTGATCGTCTCCATACTGAGTAATAAATTCTTCTGGACTAAGAAATGCTTTGGCTACTGAGAGAACCATAGTAGCTACTCCTACTAGATTTTTAGTCTAAATCATAACCTGGCTAAGAGCGAACCTAGCTTTCCTATGTTCAACAAAATACTCCAACATTTGGCTAAAAATCTTCATCATCAAATCCCCAATCTTCTTCATCTTCTCTTGGTTCAATTGGTTGCTTAGAAGGTGGTCTAATCACACGATAGTTAGCATCATATATCTCATCACCTTTGCCAACACCAGAATCTTTTTTTTCTTTTTCCCGATAGCTGTAAGAGTAAACAGAACCCACTTTGGAGCTAGTTTTTGGCTCTTGTGGCACTTCGTAGTTGGTGGGAATACTAACCTGTTTACTTCCGCTCAAGTCGCGCTCAAAATCTGACTGGGTGGATTTTGATGTGGCTGACTCTTCCTCCAACTCCCAATCTTTGTCGATCTTCGTATCCCAATCCGAAGTAGCATTACTAGCACGAGTAGGTATTTTGGGCGGTTGTGGAGTATAAGGAGTTTTGTATTCAGAAGTATCAGTTTGGGGAACTTCACGACGAACAGAGCGGGTTTGGCGTGGTACTTCCCGGAATTCTCTAGGATTCTGATTCGAGTAACTTCTTGGTAGCTGATTTAACAGTTGCAAGCAAAAACTGGTGATTGCTCCAGCTGCGATCGCAATTCCAATCCAAATGATTAGGGGCAGCGTAGCTATCTCCCTATTCGAGAATACCAAAGTCACCAACTCCGATGGCCAATTTGAAGAGGCAAACAAGATTAGTCCACCCATAATTACCACTAGCAACCAAATCCGATTTATAGGCATCAGAACTCACTTCCTCAAGAATGTGTCAAAAATAAGGAGTCAAAAGTCAAACCGCCAAATCTTGATAGTTTTATCCTGAGAACCACTGGCAAGGGTAGAACCATCAGGACTAATAGGTGAAAACCTAGGGTTGGTGTCACCAGACGCAACCTGTCATTGAAACCCTTGTTATGTAAAGGATGTAGAGCTTAGGTATGACTTCACCTGCGATCATAATTCATATAAGTTACATAAATGTTTTTTTGAGAGTATCAATGCGTAAAAAACTTTGCCTAAAATAGAACCCGGGGTGTTGAAAAACAATGCTATCAAAGCATTGTAACTACGTGTTTGATTTTCATAACATTGCCTAAAAGGAGAAGAACTAGGCAATGTTGATATAAGTAATTCCGTTCAAAAAGGGCGTCAAATGGGGTTGATAAAAGTGACTTCATTAGTGTTAGCCTACTCAAGTGCCTTATGTGACAATTTTTCAGCAGGGTCACAGCTGCCAAAATCCAGATTCAATCCCGTCCTGAATAACAATCGCACATGTGCCATGACCAGGGAGTTCCATTGGTGGCACCGCCACTTCTGCACCTGACTTCGCTGCCGCGTCAACTGTAGCCTGAATATCCTCAACAAGGATGTAATGACGGACGATAGGTTTCTCCGTGTCGCGAAGCGGTGCCCGGATACCCAACATTCCGCCGTTTGCTAATTTTGCTGTACGAGCCCCACCAAGATTCTGGTCGATTTCACCGAACTTAACGTCATGCAGTAGAGAGTATGTCTCACAAGCCAAGTCGACTTCCGGCGTCACAATTTCGAGGTATTGAATTTTCATCTGGTTTCCTTTCATATTCCGTTTTGGCGATCTATCTGGAGTTTAGACTATCAATAGCGTGATCGCTAATCCTGCCATGTGATCGCTAATCTCAGGTACTCAAAACGGGGTTAACTAAACCGGATTTGGTATTAGCTAGAAATCCCACGCATAATTTCGCTCACCTGGACAAAGGATTCGGAGTATTTTATCTATCCGGTGCCAAATCCGTTATAGCTAGACCACAAACAAGTCAGTTGTAATCGATATAGTATCAAGCTTTTCTCTATAAAATACGTGTTCTATAGTAGCAGGATTTAGTATGAGAATACATCAATATTTGACTTCAAATCAAGTTATTTGTCAATAAGATAAATTGTGTTTTTTGACAACTAAATATTAATTAATATCTAATCATAGACATTTTTTTTAAAGATAGTTTAAATTATCAAAACTCCCGGCTTTTACGTAATTCTACGTAAGTGGTGTAAATTCTATTCGATACTCTCTGACCTTCTACAGCGGATAAAGCTGCCACAAAAAAAACACAAGGCTATACTATAAGCGTTGGTATAGCTTGACATAATTCCTTTCTATATAGATAAATGCCTCAACTAAAAATGACTAAATCCTCATTAAGATTAAACTAGAGTATGAAAACAATTGAATTACATTTAAACGTACCATTATCTACAAGTGGCATCAAGCTTTCTATAGAAAGTGGAGAGTTAAGAGTGAGGCTGGAAAATGGAAAATTACCCTTGGATATCCGCCAACTAAATAACTCTTTTGATGTTACTAGTAAAAAAGATAAACAAAACCAAGAAAGCAGCAAAAATCAAAGTGGGATTGAGACTTCTCTTGCTAAAGGTGAGCAGGGAGTGAAAGCAACTCCCAGGGAAAAGAAAATAGCAGGGAAAATTTGTCAGATAACAACTAAGGGAGCAGAAGAGACTCCAGCCTCGGTTTTTGAAGTAGCGACAGAGGAACCTCTTCTCAAAGGGGCACTCACTAACCAAGAATTGGCAACAATGAATGTAACAGCAAAGCCTTGCGAAGTAGAAGCTACTTTTGGAACCTCTCGACAAGATCTGAAAATAACTGGTGCCAAGGGACAGTGGTTGACAAATCTCATCCCAGAAAAAAGAGAAGCTTTAGAGATAGCATTAGCTAAGCTTCTGCTCAAACACAAACTTCAATCTCCTCTGACTCAGGTAAATTTGGGATATGACTAATGAAGAATTTCTCCAGGAAGCACAAGAGTTAATCCAGCGCGTTGTTGAAGCTGACACGAACAACTTTCTTGAGATAGCTAAAATTGCTGGTATAGATCTTCAAACAGAATTAGTTGGAGCCAACCTGAGTAGCTTTAATCTGAAGGGAGCTGACCTCAGCGGAACAAATCTTTGGGGAGCTAACTTTATCGGAGCTGACCTCTGTCTAGCCAACTTTAATAAAGCTGACCTCGTTGGAGCCAACCTCAGTAGAGCTAACCTCAGAGGAACTAACCTCACTAATGCTGACTTTAATGAAGCTGACCTCAGCGATGCCAACTTTAATGAAGCTGACCTTAGAGGAACTAATCTTAATGGAGCTATTCTCTGGAGAGCCAACCTCAGTAGTGCCAACCTCAGTAGAGCAATTCTCACTGATGCTGACTTTAGGCAAGCAATCCTCACCGATGCTGACCTCACTGATGCTGACCTCACCGATGCTGACTTAAGTGGTGCCAACCTCAGTGGTGCCGATCTGAGGAGAGCCAACCTCAGCAATGCCATCTTCACTAATGCAAAAGTGGATAATGCTCTGTTTGGAGATAATTTAGGCATCTCTGAGGAGATGAGGCAGTGGTTGGATAAAAGTCAAGATAACTTCAGGCAGCAGCAACAGATTGAAGCCGCTGCTCAGGAATCGAGGAATAACCAGCAAAACAATCCCAAAGATGCCAAGAATTACTTGCTGCAAGGGAAGCAGTTGAGAGAAGCCAAAGAGTTTCACAAACAGCAGAGCGAAGTGTTTCCATTATCAAAAATTCCCCCAGAGTTTATTGAAAAAAGCCCTAAGCACAGGCAAGGTAAACGACTGAAAATAATTCCTGTTTTGGTGATTGCTCCTTTAATTAGCATGACACTGATTGGGGGTTTGATTTACAGGAAAGTAAGGATTAGACAGCACTGGGACACAGTTAAGGCAAATTTGAGTGAAGAATACAACCTATCAAGAAATGTAGCTCTGCAAAATTTGAATGGGTTAGGAGTCAACTTAGGAGATTATTTACAAAGTGGTTTTCTTCAGGGAGCTGATTTAGTAGGAATTCAACTAGCTAGAGCCAATCTCAGTGGTGCCAACTTGAGCGATACCAACCTTAGTGGTGCCAACTTCAGTGATGCCAACCTTAGCAATGCTGACTTCAGTGATGCTAACCTCAATGGTGTCAACTTCAGTGGCACAAAAGTGAATAATGCTCGGTTTAGAGGTAGTGTAGGAATATCTGAAGATATGAAGCGTAATCTGATCCAACGAGGGGCAATTTTTGAGGATACTCTAGGCAATGGTTCTAGTGGCGTAACACACCTAAAATGAGGAAATAAAGTAGTGCGCACCGCGACGCTGGTGACGAAATATAAGTTAGCGTCTGAAACGTTGATTTTAGCAAACGGTGAGTTATTGCCTAGTTCTTAACCAGATATTCCCAGCCTACTTACTCTCAGGTTTAACCTTTTGCTGGCGTGCTTCCTGAAGTTTAGCGATTGATCCTAGCAATGCTTCATAATCTGTGATTGGTTTAGCAAAGAAATCATCTGCTTGAGAAATTTCCACAAGATGTTGCTGCTCACTTAGCATGGCATAGGCAGTAATCAAAATAATTGGGATATCTGCTGTGTGCGGATCACTTTTGAGGAGATAGGCAATGTCTGCTCCACTGACATCTTTACCTTCCCACTGTGCACCAGGTAAGTTGACGTCCATCAATACCACATCTACTTCTCCAGCTCGACAGTGCTGGAAAATTTCTCCTGGATCATCTGTGATCACAACCTGATGACCACTAAGACGTTGAATCAGCTTAGCAGTTCCTCTCGCTAACAAGTGATCGTCATCTACAAGTAAAATTTTCACAGCTAATTTTAGCCTTAACTATTAACCAACTGACCTCATAGTTTTTGGTGGGGTGGACATCAAGACTGCTCGGTTTTTAGAAAAAAAGGGAAGAGTTCAAGAGAAAGAAAAAACCTTGTCGCTTCCGGTAATTCTGTTGACAATCTGAAGTCGAATACACAAAAGCAGAGATCGCGCTACCATCCAAAATGTAGTCAGCATCACATTGATACTATGGAGCCAGATTCTATACCAGCAGAGCTTATTCTAACGCACACCTGTCAAACCCTGGGAAATATCCAACTTGATTGGACACCGCAACCAGGTAACTATCTTGACTATAAAGGTCAAACCTACGCAATTTTAGAGCGCCGTCATCGCTATTGCTTAAGGTTAGAAGGCTATCGATTACACAAAATAGCACTTTACGTTAAGGCTGCCAAACGCCCAAAAGAGCAAAGTCTCATTAAAGGACGCTGGGTAATTGGTGATGCTAGTTGCGACTTTAATGCTCACTCTGAACTAATCCGTTGCGCTGTTAATCCAGAAGGGCCTTGTGATACTTGTCGCTTCTACGAAAGATCTGCTCCAGAAATTCCTACTTAACCATTTAACCATTTCCTAACACCTCTCCCACAGCCAAACGCATCCCATTAACAAAGTCCCAAGCCGACTGAACCCGTTTACCTGCCAGCTGGATTTCTCGCAAGAGTAACAATCCCTCACCAGTTTGCACAAGCGGACCAATTCCTTTAATAATGCCCATTATTTCTCCGGGACGACCCGAATTCCCAAGTAAAGAGGATAATTCGGGCTCAGATATACTTAAATCTGGGGGCAACTGGGATAAGTAAGCCTTACTCAGGGGGGCGGTGACAATAATTTTTAGAGATTTATCCCGAAATGACGCTACACAGTTCGGGATAAATCCCCTGACTTGATTATGTAAATCAATAGCAGTTCGTGACCAATCTAAACCATAATCGGATTTTTGAATCAATGGTGCGTAAGTTGCCTGGGATTCATCTTGAGGAGTTGGTTGAATTTTCTGGTTTCCTAGTTTCAGAAGCGTCTCAACTAATAAATCAGCTCCCAAATTAGTCAGGGTCTGTGCCAATTGCTGGGCATTATCCCATAATCCAATTGGTGTATTAGCCTTCAGCAGCATTGCTCCAGTGTCCATTCCTGCATCCATCAGCATAGTAGTAATGCCAGTTTCCGTCTCCCCATGATATAAACACCACTGGATAGGAGCGGCTCCTCGATATTTAGGCAAAATTGAGCCATGAACATTCACACAACCGAGCTTGGGGATATCCAGAATTTCTTGGGAGAGAATCTGTCCATAAGCAACCACAATAAAAACATCTACCATCGCCTGCCTGAGTTGAGTCAGAGTTTGGATATCTTTTTTCACTCGTTGTGGTTGCCAGACTGGTAACTCATGTGCTAGGGCAACCGCTTTTACTGGTGAGAACGTCAACTTATTACCACGTCCTCGACGCTTATCTGGTTGGGTAACCACACCCACAACTTCAAATTCAGGATGGTTCAACAATTGCTCTAAACAAGGTACAGCGAATTGGGGAGTACCGAAGAAAATTATTTTCATTTTAATCAGGGTTTTAAGGGTTACGGCGGAAGAACGTCACCTCAGCTTAGTCCCCATTTGTCTCATTGCATAGGCTGTAGCTTGTTTTTAAAAACGAGAGTGGACAACTCATATTCTTAGCGAAGCCAAGGAGTCCAGAATCGCGGTGTTCGTAGAGCAATTGCCCCTGTGCATCGAACAAGAAGGTTCCCCCTCGCTGCGTCAGATAAGCTGCATTGGCAACATAGGTATTCCAGTAGCTTAAAACCTCTGTCATATTTCGCAGCCGTAGAGTTGCCAGTTCAAAAGGTCGCTGAAAACCTTTGCCACCTGCTAGCTTGAAGAATGAGCCCTTGATCGGAGGAAGTGGTATACCTCGCACAACCTCCTCATCGTCGAGCAACTGGGGAGCCTGACGATCGCCTAAATAGCCTCGAAATACTTCAGCTAGAGTGCCAGGACTACCAATACCCGCACACATCAGCAGCAAGTTGAAGTAGGCATTTAAGGTTGTTGAAAAACCTGGTATCTTGAGGGAGAGTCCTGGATACAAATCAAGCTGGTAGTGTAGTTTGGCATCCATAGAAACAAACAGCCAATCGTCACGAAAACCTGTATACTCGCAGAATCGCTTACCAGACATGCGATCGCCGATACCCACAGCCCGTATCACCATCCCCTCATCTACGAACTGTTTTGCTTCCCGTTGCAGCCACCAGGCGTATTCGAGACTGTCGAAATCTCCAAGTTGAGGCCAGACAAGCACCAGCTGGCGGCTGGCCCACTCACAACCCTGCAAAAGCGGTATCATGGCTCCATCACTTACTCGTTGGCACTGGGTCTGATTTAAGATTGTGTAAGGATTCATAAAATATTCAGGTTTAACTTTCCATTGTAAACCAAGTGCCTTATCGTCAATACAGTCTTTTACTCAACACAGTCTTTTACAATAGATCTAATGACTAATGACCAATAACCAACGACTTAATTTTGTAACTTTCTGACTTCTTTATGGACAGTCATACCAATTTGTAGTGATTCATTCAGTAAGCGTCCATATTCACTTGTTTGATTAATTTGGTCAAATGTCATCAAAGTAGTTAGATTATTTTCTAGATCTGATAATAGTTGATAACGGCGGTCAATAAATCCTTGATGTTTTCTAATAATTTTTTCTACTTGCAAGCCACTAATCAAGCTTGATTTAGTAACTTTTAAGGCTTCAATTACTTCCTCTCTATTATTGGTACCAGGTGATTGAGTATAAGAGTTTTCTACTGATTCTAATTGGTCGATGAGAGATAAGGTTTTAATTATCCCATTGTACTTATCAACTTCCTCCATCAATTGAGCCAAGGCTCTACTCTGTTTTGCCTGCTTACAGAGATATAAATTCCAGATTGAGATACCTAGTAGAGTAATTACCAAAATTGTGACCAAAAGTTGCGTAACCCCAGCGCTATCCTCTGGTAAATTCCCTAAACTACGCAGCGCAATCAAGCTGACTGGCATGACAAAAATTAAAACTACCAGAAAGACAAAAAACTCAGTCATTAAAACTGATAATCCCTGCTGGTAGTTCTTGAAGAGCAATGCCCGACACAAGTCTACTGCTAGTGTAGAGCTAAAATTTAAATCAACCAAGTCGTCTAAATTTTCTGTGTTAATCTGCAAATCTTTTAAGTCAGATTGCATTACTTGGCTCCTGTCATCTACTTAACTTTTCAGCAAAGGTCAATCTAAAATCTCAAATCACCCAATCTGCAATCCCTGAACTTAATAAGGCAATATTGCTCTACCTATTAAGTCAAAAAGGTGGAAGTAAAAGTTACTTTCTAGATTACGAAATAGCTGAAACGGTTGCATAGGATTGCCAAAAAAAGGCCGGAGAGTCCATCCTAATTGAGTGCCGACAAAAGCATATAGTACTAACCAACCTTTGACTATGCTAGTACGATATTTTGCTTGTTCAGGCTCTTGATCAGTAAAAGATATCATGGCTTTATAAAAAAAGTTAACTCCGATGAATCCGGTAATTGCCAAGATAGCTACATTCAAGAGAGTAAAAAACACATAATCGTTAATAGAAATACGGAAAAATAGGGTAACTGGTGCAAAGCCAAAAAGCATCACACTAATAACTGACATTGATGCTAATAGTAAAGCTAGGTACTGTGGAAAAGTCCGTTTAGAACCAGAAATGATATCAAAGAAATATAAAGTGGGCAGACAAATAATCAAAGTGAGTAGATATAAAGCTGGTAACTTGATTGCTGAAGCAAGTATTTGCATACCTCCAGCGAACGAACCCATAATTGCGCCGTAGATGGCAAAAAAAGCTGAACTACAAATCAGCAGAGCAACTATCTTCTTTTCCAATCGTACTTCTTTGCTAATCTCGTCTAAAAATTGGGAGCGATCGCGCAGAAAATTCGTCAAGATAGCAAAGTATTTCATTGTCTTTCCCTATTTACACGGAAATGGTCTATTGAATCTATCAAGCTTCAGGAGGGAAATTACGGAGAGAGGCTAGTTATTGTTACAAAAGTTCATAAATAAATATTATTCCCAGAAAAATACCGAGCTGCGACTAAGGCTCTAGCACAATAATGCTCGGTTAAGGGGGAAGGATTTTGTCGGAGCACCCCAACTGGCGGTGCACCACCCGCTACGAAGGTCAGAAATAATTTTTTTCCTCTTCTCTACTCCCTACTACCTACTCTCTGCTACCTACTCTCTGCTCCCTATTGCCTTCTTTCTCAAGAACGATTCCTTCTTGCTTGAACTTGAGCTGCCTCACTGTTTTTGCGATAAGCTGCAATACGATCTTGAGCTGTGTTATAGCGAGGATCATCTTTGTTTACCTTGCTCATTAAATCAGAAGCACGCTCCCATTTAGCTGCTACATCTAACCATTGAGCTGAGGTTTCAACAGTTTGACCAGCAGCCACTGCTTCTTCCGCTAGCCGCACTGCTTCAGCAAAGTGATCTGACTCTGCAGATGAAACTGAGTTTGAGGTTGTTGGGGGCTGGGACTGACCTGTAGAATTGTTTGATTTATTTAAGCTCTGGGCATTGAGTTGTAGATCTAAGCGATCGTAGAGTAACCAACCAACTAATATCAAAAAACAACTCAGACTCACACCAAAAATAATGCCTCGTCCATAGGAGCTTTTCTTAAAAGTGTAAATGGAGGAACCTTTATTAGGAAGAGGTAGCTTTTTATTAGATAAGGTTGGTTGAGTCTGGCGGTTTTGAAACAGTTGCTTAAAGATATTTGGTTTGGCAAGAGTGATTTCTTCACTCCACAGTAGCTGATTTTCTGGGTCGCGCATTATTTCTTCAAGCCAAAGCAACTGCTGTTCTTGTACAATACGGCTGTTGATTTTGACGCGACGAATATTACGGGGGGCAATACCTTCAAGAATTTGCTGGATGCGTGGCACCAATACAGACTGTTCGAGTTGCTTGACAGCGGCTGCCTCACACAAAAGTTGTAGCACCCCATGGCTAAAAACGGCTCTGGTTCTTATACCAGAGTTTGCTAGCTGCTCATTGAGTGTTTGAATAATTGCCGCCACACTACCCTGGCGAGCTTGTCTAACTATGTCATTGATTTGGTCATGCATATTTTTTTTGAGTCATAGATTGTTAGCAACGCCTGACTTTTTTTATTTAGAGTATCGTGTTTTGTTCGAGCTTATCGTAGCCCTTATGTTCTGATTTCCTTCTCTCGGAGGTCACAGGACAACTAATTGACTTCTAAAATGGGACTTTATCATCTTGCAAAAAGTTACTGACTGGATATGATATCATAGTAATTTTTCAATAGTGTGAGAAAAGGTCAAGTTTGGTGCTTTCGGGAAATTACGGAACAAGGAATAGGGAATAGGAGGGTGAACGAAATTTTCGTGGGATTTCAATTCTCAGCTCCGGTGCATCTCCGTGTCCCCGCAACTATTTTCAAGGCAGGAGCGAGTTACTCTAGAGCTCCCCAGAAGTGCTTCGCATCCCCAATTGAATGGGAAAAACATATCTTTTCCTCTTTCCTACTCCCTATTGCCTGTTGCCTGTTGCCTGTTGCCTATTGCCTTTTTTCTCCAGAGTCACATAAGTTTACAATAAACTTAGAATTATTAACCAGTTAGTAGGATAGCTCTCATGCTGTTAAAGTCCACAACCCGTCATATTCGCATTTATGCTGCCGAAGTTCAGAAGAATGAACTGGTTGAGAGTGAAAACGTTTTAACCTTAGACATTGACCCGGATAACGAATTTAACTGGAATGAAGATTCGTTGCAACAAATTCATCAGAAGTTTGATGAATTGGTTGGGGTTTACGATAATTCAGATTTAACAGAATATAATCTGCGCCGTATTGGTTCTGACCTAGAGCACTTTATGCGATCGCTGCTGCAAAAGGGACAAATTAGCTACAATTTAGAGAGCCGTGTTCTCAACTACAGTATGGGGCTGCCCCAAGTAGAACCTCAAGCATAGTAAGAAGGTTGTCAAGCAAGTAACACTTAGATTTTGTCTACACAAAAGCATTTAAGTCCTTGGAGTTATAAACCCTGGTGGTGCCAGCCTTGGTCAATCTTGCTCACAGGAGCAGGATTAATCTCTGGTAGCTGGTTACTGGTAAAAACTGTCTGGTTAACCGTTCTGATTGCTATACCGGTTTTAGTTTGGTGGATATATTTTTTAATCCTATGGCCTAAGCTACTAAATATGCCCCGCTGACGCTTAAGCTTGTCCCACGACTTGCATTATGTGCCAAATTTAGTGTCCGTACAATGCGAATGCTAAGGTAATTTTTCCCTACACCCTAGACCCTGCCTACTTTTCAATTAGCTTGTCACTCCGTAAGGTTGGTTTCCCCATCGCTTTTTATAAGTAGATTAATCAAAAAGCAGTAACCAGCTCTTAATTGAGAAGCTACAATCTGAGATCAATAGGCTTGTTTTGGCATCTTATCAAAGGGAGCACTTCCTATCGCGGCAGTGCTACTTATGGCCAAATCAGTATCGGCTGAACGTAGCGAATAATTTTCATGGACAATCCTGCCGCCATGCTCCACTGCTCGAACACCCGTTGTCAGGCTCCCAATCCCCACAGCAATAAATTTTGCGAGCAATGTCGTACACCACTGCTTAGACGCTATTTGTGGGCAATTGGCAAGGGTATCAAAGCTTATGAACCCGGAGAAGTAATTGCAGAACGCTATTTGTTGATGCACTCTTCGGTAATTTTGGACATGAAACCGGGAACACCACCAGATACACCCCAGGATATTCCTAAAATCCTCATACCTTACCTACGGCTTTGTCCCTATAGCTTACATATTCCCCAACTGTACGGGCGATTGACACCGAGTGAGGGACGCCGCCATTCAGAAGTCTGGTTACTGGAAAAAGTGCCAATAAGAGTAGTACAGATGGCCGATGCTCAAGGACAACTGTTGCCAGAATTGCTCAGTGTCTGGAAAGATGTTGCGGCGATGCGCCAGCTAAACTGGCTATGGCAAATAGCGAACCTTTGGCAACCCTTAAGTACTGAGGGGGTGGCTTCGAGCCTGCTCAAACCCTCAATAATCAGAGTTGAAGGCTCCCTCCTCCGGTTATTGGAGTTGCAACCAGATACTCAAGGCAAACCAACTCTACAACAACTTGGTCAACTCTGGTCAGAACATTTAATAGAAGGGATCTCACCAGTCATTGCTGATGTCTTCCAACAACTGTGTACCCAACTGGTTGAGGGAGAGCTACAGACATCAGAGCAGCTAGTGGAGAGCCTCGAGCAAGCACTAAAAAACTGCGGAGACAACCAATCCTATACTTATCATATTTTTGCTAGTACTGACGCTGGTCCGAGTCGTCACCACAATGAAGATGCTTGTTATCCCCCTAGTGACCAATTACTCAGTTCTACAACTGGAGCTAAGCCTTTGGCAATTGTTTGTGATGGTATTGGGGGACACGAAGGTGGTGAGGTTGCTTCTCATTTAGCAATTGAGACGCTCCAGGAACAATTAAAAAAGCTACCGACAGACTTAGAACAAGTCAATCAAACTACCCTAACCATAGAATTAGAATCGGCTGTTTGTGATGCCAATGATGTAATTAGCCAACAAAATGATACCGAGCGACGGTCAGACCGACAACGTATGGGCACCACCTTAGTTATGGCTCAAAGTTTTGGTCATCAAATGTATATTACCCATGTCGGAGATAGTCGAGTCTACTGGATAACTCGCAACAATTGTCACCAGGTTACTCTGGATGATGATTTGGCTTCCCGTGAGGTGCGTTTAGGCTACGCTCTTTATCGCTATGCAACCCAACAGCCTACATCTGGCTCCCTAGTTCAAGCTTTGGGTATGGGTTCATCTAATGCATTGCATCCGACAGTACAACACCTTATGTTGGATGAGGATTGTGTTTTTCTACTTTGCTCTGATGGACTCAGCGACTACGACAGAGTAGAGCAATACTGGCAAACAGAAATTCTGCCTATTCTCGACAACCAAATTGATTTGAATACAGTAGGAAAGCGACTAGTTGAGATTGCCAACACACAAAATGGTCACGATAATGTTACGGTTGCTCTAGTTCATTGTCAGGTAAAAACTCCGGAAAATGAGCAAACCCAGCTGTCAGTAAACCAGCCAGTTGCACTTCCTACCTCCGTTGCTGGTGCTACTCCTTCGAGGATGAAAACCCAGCAACTGTCCTCTAATCGTCCATTTAGGCGTTCTTGGGGTATATTGCTAGGACTCTTGTTTCTGGTACTGGGTGGAGGAGCTGCAGCTTACTTGTTCAGGAATCAGGTTGCTACTTTGATAAGCCAGATTACTACTTCGCTAAGCCAGAAAGATGGTAGTACCAATCCTCCGCAACCTATTCCATCTGAGAGTCCAGATATTATACCAAGTCCTTCTGCAACTTCTCTTTCTTCTGATTTGCCGATAAGCATTCAACCCAATGATTGGATTGAAATTAAGAATGATATTTCCTTGGTGGTAAAGAATCCTCAAGTTCCATCAGAAGATAAGTTAATACCTGCTGGTAGTATTTTGCAGGTAACTGAGAGATTAGAAACTGATGAGGATGTCCAATGGCTACACCTAAAAGTTTGCTCTGTTGCTACCAAAAACTCTGAGACTCAGCAATCAGACAATAGTAGCGATTTGTCCGAAACTCCGCAAAACTCACCTAGCGAACCTCAAGAGAAGCCCTTACCTCAGACAACTTCAGTACCCGAACCTAAAGTGGTACCAGGGGATATTAGTCGGCTCCTAGAAACTAGAGTAAAACAGGATATTCGAGACAATATCATACAGTTCCTGCCTTCAGACTCTAAATTGAGTGCTGCTCAACTGGGTGAATGTGAGCTTCCAGCTACTCCTCCTTCTCCTTCACCGCAACAGAAGCCATCCCCTAGTCCTAAAAGCAATCCCAAAAATCCCTCAAATTAGCCGATTGGGTTAAGCTAACCTAGAACAATTACTCCAAGGGTGTGTTTAAATTCTGGTTATTGACTTAGGCAATTAACACCATGTTGGGTCAGTTATTAGACAGACGTTATAGAATTATCCAAACTTTGGGAGTAGGTGGCTTTGGTCAAACCTATATTGCTGAAGACACCAAACTTTATAATAGTAAATGTGTTGTCAAGCAACTCAAACCCTTGGCAACTGACCCCATGACTTTAAAAGTAGCCAGACGATTATTTGACTCAGAAGCACAAGTATTGCATCAATTAGGTAGCCATGACCAGATTCCACGACTATTGGCTCACTTTGAGGAAAATCAAGAATTTTATTTGGTGCAGGAGTTGATAGAAGGTCATCCTTTGAGCGATGAACTTACTCCAGGTAAGAGGTTGAGTGAGTCTTATGTGATTTCCTTATTACAGAGTAACTTAACAGCCCTCGCCTTTGTCCATCAAAAGAAAGTTATCCACCGAGATATTAAACCTCCCAACTTAATGTCAGCAGGGGTCACCCGTTATAGCCGCATAGGCTTAACGGGCGGGGAATGCTGACCGACAAAGAAATTGAGCGGAGCGAATCATCATTTCGGGGTTGCTTGTTGCTCGACATACTTTTTAAGTTGCTCGACTGTTACGCCCCCACAACTAGCAACAAAGTACGAGCCAGTCCAGAATACTGGC
>Ga0207422_1000833_pt1 | contig 80521 bp, 62 predicted proteins | sample MarCyaLeptolynsp_FD_187757 | JGI IMG/M metagenome (GOLD analysis project Ga0207422, IMG submission 187757) | Marine cyanobacterial communities from Panama - species 1 Leptolyngbya sp. (SPAdes) | ecosystem: Environmental > Aquatic > Marine > Unclassified | place: Panama: Panama City | collected...
CCATTCAGGTAATTAGACCGATTATATTGCTCAATAATGATGTCTTTTAGCCCCTTAGATCTGGCAAGGCCCAAATAATCATTTGACGAGAAGTCAATCTTGCCATCTGTTATAGTACCTAAGTTTCTAAAGGATCCCTGTTCCTTACGCTTGGCCAGCAGGTCTTCAAGTTTTGTTTTTTGATTCATTTCTAAAATGAGGATCGTAAATGAGTCAAATTTTAGTCATTTTTGCCCCAAGTCGTGAATATATGTATTTGAGGGGTTTTCTTCTTTTTCTTTCACTATTCTTATCTACTCAGTTGTACGCTCAAGACAGCCTGATGAATAGAGAGTATTCATTGCGCAATGACAATGATTTCTATCTGCTAAATGACAGTGATCGGTATTATTCAAATGGACTGTTTTTCAATTATCGATGGGCGCCAAAGTCCACTTCTGATCGGGATTCTACCAAACGAGTTTTTGACGTAGGTGTGGCGCATAGAATTTACACACCTCAAGATCTGTTAATAAGTGATGTTGATGATTTTCATCGCCCATATGCAGGGATATTGTCTGGAGGAGTCAGCTATACTACTTACAGGAAAAAGACGACCCGAAGATCATTTGGCTTGGAGCTTGGTTTAATTGGAAAGGCTTCGGGTGGTCAAGGTTTTCAAGAATGGTATCACAATGCAGTCGGTTTTCCAGCACCAAGAGGCTGGGAGTATCAAATACCAAATGAATTCATTATTGATTTTAAAGGAGAGTTTGATCGACAGGTAGTGTTAACTCCAGGTGTTCTGGATTTAATTTCCAGTTCGTCTTTTTCCCTAGGTACTGGGTTTACACATCTTATGCAACGAATCGACATACGGCTTGGTAAGTTACAGTGGCTTCGAAGTTCTTCTTTTACCAATGCACTGATCGGTACAGGTAGTGATCAGACGCCAAGACATAACTATATCTTCTTGGGCTATGGCCTTCAGTATGTAGCCCATAACATTACCATCAATGGGTCCATTTGGAGTAACAAGGCACCTCATACAGAAACTTCTCAGCCATGGGTCAGGCACCTTAGGGTTGGGTTTGCCTCAAGCTCCAGAAAGGCAACTTTTAAATTCACTTATAATTGGTTGAGTCCTGAAGTGAGCGATATTGGCAGGCATGCTTATGTGGCATTGGAGTTGCAACTAAGATTTTCTCAAAAAAGCTAAACATCCCTCTTAAATAAAGTGTAGAATGTCTGAGCTGAAATAGGCTATTGAATCGATTTTACATTTATGTTTTTGGTGTTGCTGCATTACCTGTTAATATTGTAGCACCTAGTCCGAATGGCACTGAAACTGAAAGAAATACAAGCCCCAGTAGCTTCTGAAATGGTCGAATTTGAGCAGAAATTCAGGTCGTTCATGAAGAGTAAAGTTTTTCTGCTTGACAAAATCACAAACTACATTGTAAAAAGAAAGGGCAAGCAAATGCGCCCGATGTTTGTTTTTCTATCGGCAGGGGTAGTAGGAGGTATTTCAGAGCGCAGCCACAGAGGGGCGGCTTTAATTGAGTTGCTTCATACAGCAACCCTTGTTCATGACGATGTGGTGGATGACTCGAACCTTCGAAGAGGCTTTTTCTCGATCAATGCCCTTTGGAAAAATAAGATAGCTGTTATTGTTGGAGACTACTTGTTTTCGCGAGGCATGTTGCTCTCAATTGAAAACGAGGACTTCGACCTACTGAAAATTGTCTCGGAAGCCGTTAAGGAGATGAGTGAGGGTGAGCTCCTGCAGATGGCTAAGGCACGCAGTTTAGATATTACCGAAGAACTATATTATGATGTTATCAGACAAAAGACTGCATCTTTAATTGCTTCTTGTTGTGCTGCCGGTGCAGCATCTTCTAATGCGGATCCAGAGGTAATAGCAAAAATGAAAGAGTTCGGTCTTAATGTAGGTATGGCATTTCAGATTAAGGATGATCTCTTCGACTATGGCACTCATCAAATTGGTAAGCCATTGGGTATTGATATTAAAGAGAAGAAAATGACGCTTCCATTAATTCACGTACTTCAGAAGGTTTCCAGTGCTGATAAAAGAAGGATCAAGAGAATTATTAAGAGCAATAACCAGACGCAAAAGAAAGTTCAGGAGGTCATAGATTTTGTAAAAGCCAATGGCGGAATTGAATATGCTGAATCTGTAATGAACGACTTCTATAATAAGTCAACTAAGATTTTGAATGAGTTTCCGGATTCTGAATTCAAAACTTCTCTAGGTCAATTAGTAAAGTACACCATCGAAAGGTCCAAGTAGGTAGCCTTAAAAAAGGAACACTCGCTGGATCCCAGCGAGCGCTTCAGACTAGTTTGTAGTTTAGTTGTATGAAAAAAGACCAAACCTATGTTTGTACTTCTTTCTAATAATTAGACAACCTGATCGAAGAGTTACCTTACTGAGATTTGAAGAAATTCTGATTTTGTTGACTGACTTTTAAGGTACATAGAGAATGATCACCCACTTCCATTGTGCGCTGACATTAGGCGAGGGTTGGTATAAATAACGACCAAACAAAGCACCTTGATCAAGAAAAATCTGAGTAAGACTCAGGTCATCAATGGCTTGCCAGTTGGTTTCAAATGAAGTGTTGTATGGCCCTTCAATATCAAGCACATCTAATTGATTTGGGAAAGGAACTGGATTGTCCAGTCTGAAGAAATCATTAGGAGACAGTAAAACTGGTGCAAATATGCGAGATGTCCCTTCTTCCGAAAGTTCACCATCAAACAGCTGATCTCCAGTAGTATTAAGCACTAAACTCACAGCACCGTTGAGGTCATTGGTGGGCTGTGTTAAGCTGGCAGAAACAGGTAATGTCGTGACTTGAGATGAGACCTTGGCAACGTTCAGTGTTGCCCCAAACTGTAGTTCATTTGATGTGTAATCTATGATGTACATGGCGACTGCACCCACTTCTGTCGAGACATCGTCAGTGGCATCACAACCCGTTAAAAGGGTAACAGAAACGAATAAGGATAGGAATAACTTTTTCATAATTATCAGCTTAATGCGAAGCTAGTGATTAAACGCATTTGGTAACCAGTTTGGTCTGATATTCTCTGATTCAATCCATAATTAGACACCAAAAGTCAGTGAACGGATGGAATTTGGAGATTTTATGACACTTCGCTCCACTTTCAAACTTGTTTCCGAACAAGTAAGCGATTTTACATCAGTATAATATATAAAAACCTGAATATCAGATTTTTATGAATAATTCTTGTTGAAGAATTACTATGGGTTATTTATTCTAAATGTTTGTCTTTTAGCCTATAAATTGTCATTTTTAAGAAAAAGTGTGAAAAAGTGGAAAAGAGTGGGGCAATGTGGAGAGTTTTTCTATCTTTGTATTAGTTCAGGTGTGTAATGTCTTTTTTTACTGGAGAATATGACTGTAAGCTAGATGCAAAAGGAAGGTTGGCTTTACCTGCAAAGGTGAAGGCGGCATTGCCCGATGTAGCTAATCAAGAACTTGTCTTAAGGCGGGGTTTTGAGTCGTGCTTGATTTTGTATCCTATGATCGAGTATAAAAAGATTATTAATCGTGTTCGGTCGTTGAGTGAATTCAATGAAGAGTATCGAAAATTTCAGCGCAGTTTTTTTAGAGGGAATGCAGAAGTTGAGTTAGATAGTGCTGGAAGGATCAATATTCAGAAGCGTATGCTGGAATATGCGGATTTGACCAAAGAAGTTGTGTTAGTAGGGTTGGGAAATAGAGTTGAAATCTGGAATCCAGACCTGTACGAAGAAAACCTCATCAATGATGCTTCAGAGTATTCTCAGTTGGCCGAAAAATACTTGGCTGATGACTAAAGAGAATGGCTGAATATCACGTGCCGGTAATGTTGCAGGAATGCATCGAAGGGCTGGCAATCAAACCTGACGGAATTTATGTAGATGTGACCTTTGGAGGCGGGGGTCATTCAATTGAAATGCTGAAGCATATATCTGATACGGGCAGGCTTTTGAGCTTTGACCAGGATGATGATGCTAAGGCAAATGCCTCAAATATTGAGAATCGTTCTTTCACATTTATACAAGCCAATTTTCGGCACCTAAGACGGTATTTAAAGTTGTATGGTGTCAATAAAGTTGATGGTATTTTGGCTGATTTAGGCATTTCGTCACATCAGATCGATGAAGTATCTCGCGGGTTTTCAACTCGGGGAGATGCAGCGCTCGACATGAGGATGGATAGAGGAAGTGAGCTGACTGCGGCAACGATAGTCAATACTTACGGAGAGAAAGAGCTTCATCGCATTCTGGGAATTTATGGTGAAGTGAAAAATGCTAAAACGCTGGCTGCGGCAATCGTTTCAGAGCGGTTTTCGGAGTCATTCAAGACTACCTTCGACTTAATCGCATTGCTCGAAAAGTATGCGCCTAGGGGTAGAGAGAATAAATACTACGCTCAGGTTTTTCAGGCATTGCGCATAGAGGTTAATGATGAAATGGGTGCATTGGAGGGCTTTTTAACACAGTCGGCCGAAATGCTAAAGCCAGAAGGTCGACTGGTGGTAATGAGTTACCACTCGCTTGAAGACAGGATGGTTAAGAATTTCATCAACAAAGGAAAGTTTTTTGGTGATGTGGAGAAAGATTTTTTCGGAAACGAAATAAAGCCCTTAAGGGCTGTGAATAGAAAGCTAATACAACCGAATCAACAGGAATTAAAAGCTAACAGTAGATCCAGGAGTGCGAAACTCCGGATAGCTGAGCGAATATGAAGATGGCTGAAAACAGATTTAGAGTCAGAGAAAACGAAAGGCCCAAGGGCAAAGGGTTCTTCGGCTTCTTGTCTGCGAAGCTCAAGCTAAGTCAGTCTTGGAATTCACAACTTCCTGTTAAGCACCTGCCTAAGGTAGCTTTCACGGTATTGCTAGGTGTGTTCTATGTTTGGAACAATCACTATGCAGAGCGTACCGTGAGGGAAATCGACAAGTTGGAAGATGAAGTCGAAGACCTTAGAGCAAATGTAACCACGCTGGAAGCGAACTACATGTACAGTAGTAAGCAGTCAGAAGTAGCCAAGAAGGTAAAAGCGCTTGGTTTAGAGGAGAGTATGGAGCCACCGGCTAAAATCATTGTAGAAGGCAATGAATATTAAGAAATCCATATTACTCAGGGTGCGCATAGCATTTTTGGTGGCTGTGTTATTTGTTTTAGCCGTAGTCTACCGGTTGGTAGATATTCAGGTAATCGAAGGAGATACCTGGCGAGAGAAGGCTGAGACTTTTAGTCTTGATTACAGAAAAATTAAGGCTACGAGAGGTAATATTTATGCAAGTGGGAATGATCTGCTCGCAACATCACTGCCTTTCTATAAACTAGCATTCGATCCGTCAGTTGTTGACGAAGAAATATTTACGTCTAATCTAGACTCCCTTTCACACCTATTGTCGGCATTTTTCCGAGATCATTCTTCAGACTACTATCAGAAGAAGATCTCGGAAGCTCGACAGTCTAAAAGGCAGTATTTAGTACTTAATACCCGTCTGCTCGACTATCAAGAAAAGGAGCTGCTTGAGCAGTGGCCTATTTTCAATTTGGGTAGAATGAAGGGCGGTGTGATTTTCAACAAAGAAGATAAGAGACACAATCCATTTCAAAACCTTGCTGGAAGAACAGTGGGGTATTTGCGCGATAATGTAGGTGTCGGAATAGAAAGAAGCTTTAATCGCTATCTGGCTGGGAAATCAGGGGAAGGACTGTTTCAAAAAGTAGCGGGGAATAACTGGATGCCAGTCAATGCTTCTTCAGATATTAGTCCAATAGATGGCTATGATGTGCATACCACTATTGATATTAATCTTCAGGATGTAGCACAAAATGCACTTCTCAAAACAGTGACCAAATACAATGCAGCTTATGGTACTGTTGTGTTGATGGAGGTTAAAACTGGTGAGATTAAGGCGATTTCCAATCTGAAAAGAACGCGAAACGGAAAGTATGCTGAGAATAAGAATTTTGCTGTAGCCGAGAATAACGATCCTGGTTCAACGTTTAAGCTGGCCTCTATGCTGGCCTTGCTAGAAGCGGGCAAGGTAGAATTAACAGATTCTATAGATACAGGTGACGGAGCTTATGAATTTAGCGATCGGGTGATGCGTGACCACAAAAATGGAGGCTATGGTATGCTCAGTGTGGAAGACGTATTCATAAAGTCATCTAATGTAGGTACTGCACGGCTGGTGGACGAAAACTTTGGCCGCAACCCTCAGGAGTACATAGATATTATAAAAGGTACTGGCTTTGGAAAGCCATTAGACTTTCAGCTAATGGGCGAAGGGGTACCATATATTAAGAATGCAGATGACCCTTCCTGGTCAGATGTCAGCTTGCCTTGGATATCAGTAGGTTATGAGACGCAGTTGACGCCTTTGCAGACCTTAACCTTATACAATGCGGTGGCCAATGATGGCAAAATGATTCAGCCCATTCTTGTCAAGAGCATTAATAGAGCCGATAGGCCTGTAGAAGTTTTCAAAGCCAAAGTGCTTAACAAGAGAATCGCTTCGAAAGAAACCTTAGCTAAGTTAAGACAGATGCTCGAAGGGGTTGTAGAGCGAGGTACCGCTAAAAACATCCGAAACGATATTTATAAGATTGCGGGTAAGACGGGTACGGCTCAGAAACTTATCAATGGGCGTTATACCTGGCAGAAGTACTACGCATCTTTTGCTGGTTACTTTCCTGCTGAGAATCCACTTTACAGCTGCATTGTAGTGATCGACAGTGCTGAGGGTTGGAATCGATTTGGTGGCGATGTATCTGCCCCTGTTTTCAAGGAAATCGCAGATATGATCTATGCCCAAAACCTGGAAATACATGATTCCTTCGAGTCAAGTCTTTTGGCCAGCGAGGGTAAATTTCCATTTATCAGAGCTGGAAGATTTGAGGAGCTCAATGAATTGTGTAATCAGCTCGGTATTTCAAATCACATTGGAGAAGATGTTCAGACAGAATGGGTAAGGTCTAGCGTCAGCAATAACGCCATCATTTGGAAAGAAAATCATGACAACGAAAACCTTGTGCCGAATGTACAGGGAATGACATTGAGAGATGCAGTATTCATCTTGGAAAATTTAGGGTTAAAAGTTTCGATTACCGGCACGGGCAGGGTGCGCAAGCAGTCTGTTACGGCCGGTAGACGAATTAGTCAAGGTGCACAAATAAGATTAGAGCTAGGCTAATGCCACAGTTAAAGGACATATTATACAAAGTGTCGTTACAGTCAGTTTCCGGTAATATGGAAACCGAGGTGACTCAACTTGCCTTTGACTCTCGTAAGGTCGATGTGGGCAGTTTGTTCATAGCCGTGTCAGGAACCCAGGTAGATGGTCATGATTTCATTGATAAAGCGATTGACCAGGGAGCTGTTGCCATTGTGTGTGAAAAATTGCCTCAGACAACCATTGATGATATAGCGCTAATCCAAGTGGCCGATTCGGCAGAAGCTCTTGGTGTGATGGCTTCAAATTTCTATGGAAATCCCTCTGATAAGCTCAAACTTGTCGGTATTACCGGTACCAATGGTAAGACCACTTGTGTAACACTGTTATATCAACTTTTTAGAGGTTTAGGGTATAATACCGGCTTGCTTTCCACAGTTGAAAACAAGGTTAATGACGAGGTAATTCCAGCTACGCATACTACCCCTGACGCCATTACATTAAATAAGATGTTGGCTAATATGGTAGCTAAAGGTTGTACTCATTGTTTTATGGAGTCCAGCTCTCATGCTATTGTACAGCGCAGAATTGCTGGCCTCAAATATGAAGGTGCAGTTTTCACCAATCTCAGTCATGAGCATTTGGATTATCACAAGACCTTCGATGAGTACATCAAGGCGAAGAAATTACTGTTTGACGGATTGTCATCAAAGGCATTTTCATTAGTCAATGCAGATGACAAAAGGGGTATGGTGATGCTCCAAAATACCAAGGCATCAAAGCACAAATATGCAATTAAGAGTCTTGCTGACTACAAGGCCCGAATTCTATCCAATACGCTGGAGGGGCTTGAGTTAGACATCAATGGACAAAATGTATGGTTCAAGTTGATTGGTGATTTCAATGCCTATAACCTCTTGGCTGTTCTTGGCACGGCCATCCTGCTGGGAGAAGAAGAGTCCGAGGTACTTCAGGAATTGTCAAACCTTAATCCAGCACCAGGAAGGTTCGAGCAGGTAATTACCGAAACAGGTATTACCGCTTTGGTCGATTATGCACATACTCCTGATGCATTGGAAAATGTGCTTTTGACCATCAAGGCCTTCCGCACAGGAAATGAAAAAGTCATTACTGTGGTCGGGTGTGGCGGTAACAGAGATACGGCAAAGCGTCCAATTATGGCAAAGATTGCCTGCGACCTGAGTGATAAGGTGGTTTTGACTTCTGATAATCCTCGTTTTGAGGAGCCCTTGGCTATCATTAAAGATATGCAGGAAGGTGTCACACCTTCTAACTACAGAAAGACTTTGGTCATAGAAGACCGAAAGGAAGCGATTAAAACTGCTGCTGCTTTGGCAGAGCCGAAAGATATTATTCTCGTAGCCGGAAAAGGACATGAGACATACCAGGAAGTAAAAGGTGAACGATCAGATTTTGACGATCGTCAAGTATTGAGTGAAATGTTAAACCTAATCCACAAACAGAACTAATGTTGTACTACTTGTTCGACTATTTGGATAGAGAATTTGACCTGATTGGGGCTGGTGTATTCCAGTATATTTCTTTCAGGGCAGGTATGGCTACGCTCATTTCACTTTTGATTACCATTGTTTTTGGTCAAAGACTTATCAAACTGCTACAAAAGAAACAGGTTGGTGAGTCCATTCGAGACTTGGGTTTGACAGGTCAGATGGAGAAGAAGGGAACACCTACCATGGGTGGTCTGATCATAATAGCAGCGATTGTCATACCGACACTATTGTTTGCTCGCCTGGAAAATATCTATGTCATTCTACTGCTTGGGACTACACTCATCTTGGGGGGCATTGGATTTCTAGATGACTACATCAAGGTTTTTAGAAAGAATAAGGCTGGTTTGGCTGGAAAGTTCAAGGTAGTAGGACAGATTCTTGTAGGACTGATAGTCGGTTCAACACTCTATTTCAGCGATGCAGTAGTGGTAAGAGAGTTCGATGAGATTACCGAGACTGACGTTCAAACTGAAGAAGTTATTCCAACATATACAGATGCTAAGTCAACGACTACAACAATTCCCTTTGTAAAGAATAATGAGCTTGATTATAGCAAGCTTAACCCGACAAAGAATGACCTGATCACGGCAGCTATATACATACTGATTGTGATCTTTTTTGTGACAGCAATCTCCAATGGAGCTAACATTACTGATGGTATAGATGGTCTGGCTGCAGGAACTTCAGCCATTATTGGACTGGCCCTGGCCATACTGGCCTATATATCAGGTAACGCGATTTTCTCAGACTACCTGAATGTAATGTTCATTCCAAACTCAGGCGAACTGGTGATATTCTGTACTGCATTTGTAGGAGCATGTGTGGGTTTCCTATGGTATAACTCATACCCTGCCCAAGTCTTTATGGGCGATACCGGTAGTCTCTCACTTGGAGGTGTGATTGCGGTACTCGCACTTGTGCTGAGAAAAGAACTCTTGATTCCTGTATTGTGCGGAATCTTCGTGATAGAAAATCTCTCTGTAGTCATGCAGGTGAGCTATTTCAAATACACAAAAAAGAAGTATGGTGAAGGAAGACGAATCTTTAAGATGTCACCCTTACATCACCATTATCAAAAAATGGAAATCCCTGAAGCCAAGATTGTTACGCGATTTTGGATCATAGGAATTCTACTGGCCATTATAGCGCTGGCCACATTAAAGCTGCGCTAGAAAGAAAAGTTTCCCTTTGGGAAAATAGAATAGGATGAATCGAAAACTAACCATACTTGGAGCCGGAGAAAGCGGTGTAGGAGCTGCCCTTTTAGGGAAAGCCAAGGGGTATGACGTGTTCGTTTCGGACTACGGCTCTATTGCAAATGAGCTTAGGGCTGAACTCAAGGAGGAAGGAATTGAATTCGAAGAAGGCAGACACTCTGAGGAGAGAATTCTGAAAAGTGATTTGGTGGTGAAGAGCCCTGGGATTCCAGAAAGTGCACCTTTAATCAAGGCACTCAGATCAAACGGGAACTTGATCATTTCAGAAATAGAGTTTGCTGGAAAATATACGGATGCTAAACTGATCGGTATTACTGGTACCAACGGCAAAACGACTACTACACTGCTGACATATCATATACTGAAGGACGCAGGATTCAAGGTAGGTGTAGCGGGAAATGTCGGGAAGAGTTTCGCTCGCCAGGTTTTAACGGAGGACTACGATTGGTATGTACTGGAATTGAGCAGTTTTCAGCTCGATGACACCTATGAATTAAAACTAGAAATAGGAGTCTTGTTGAATATTACGCCAGATCATCTGGACAGGTATGACAATGACTTTCAAAAATATATCGCATCCAAGATGCGCATATTTCACCTTATACACCTGGGACGTCATGCAGTCTATTGGCTGGATGACACCCTGTACGGGGACGACATTAAAAAGGCCACTCGTGGTTTGAATGTACATCCCTTTTCGCTTGGCGGAGACGCTGCCGAGATAACACATATACAAAATGATAGGTTGTTTTATGTCCCTTTAGATATTGAGGTATCTGCCCCCAGAGCAGATATCTCAATCAAGGGACTACATAATGCACTCAATGCCATGGCAGCAGGAAATGCGGCTTTGTTGGCAGGGGTTGATGAAGCTAGCCTTCTAAAAGGACTGAAGACTTTTAGGAATGCTGAACATAGACTTGAACCAGTGAGAAACCTGGAGTCAGTCGAATACATCAACGACTCAAAAGCAACCAATCTAGATTCTGTGAAATACGCCCTCGATGCTTTCGATACGCCAATTGTATGGATTGCAGGAGGTATAGATAAAGGAAATGATTATAGCCTCGTAGAGGCTTTGGTACAGGAAAAGGTGAAAGCCTTAATCTGTTTAGGAAAAGATAATTCAAAACTCATCACCTCATTTGAGAACATTGTCCCTGTGGTAAAGGCCACCGATGATTTGATCAAAGCTGTGAGGTGGGCAAAGGAATTGGCCGTGCCTGGAGATACAGTATTACTGTCTCCGGCATGCTCAAGCTTTGACCTGTTCAAGAACTATGAGGATAGAGGAGAAAAATTTAAAGAGGCGGTGCTAGCACTATGATACATCGAATCAAAGAATGGACTGACAAACACATCCAAGGCGATCCCGTCATTTGGCTGGTAGTAATATGCCTTTCTGTGATTGGGATTTTGGTGGTCTATAGTGCTGCGGGCTCTTTAGCCTACCGTTTTGCTGATGGCAATACCGAAAAATATCTGATTCGTCATACACTTATGGTGGCCCTTTCACTGCTTGTCATGTGGGTGGCCCACAAAATTGATTACAGGTATTACTCAAAGCTGACCAAGTATGCACTCATAATCTCTGCACCACTACTCTTATATGCATGGCAGTATGGTTCAAAGATTAATGAAGCCAACAGATGGATCGACTTGCCGTTTATCGGGATTCAGTTTCAGCCGTCAGATTTAGCAAAACTCGCTTTGATAGCGGCTTTGGCCACAATGCTGGCAAAGAGACAGCAGAAGATTGATGATATAAAGGAATCTCTGATTCCATTATTGGCTTGGTGCGGAGGTATTTGTGGCCTCATCGCCATGACCAATATCTCTACGGCAGTCTTGCTATTTATGACTTGCATGCTTTTGCTTTTTATAGGCCGTGTGCCGATGAAATACTTAGCTATGCTGGTGGTAGTGGGCTTCTTTGCAGGCCTCCTGGCCATTCAATTTGGGCAGAGAGGTGGGACAGGAATGAGTCGAATGACCAACTTCTTTAATGGTGAAATCCCCTATCAGGTAGAGCAATCCTATATCGCTATTGCCAAAGGTGGTGTGCTTGGTCAAGGCCCAGGGAATAGCGTGCAAAGAAACTTTTTGCCAGAGGCATTCTCTGATTTTGTCTTTGCCATCATCATCGAAGAATACGGAATTATCGGAGGAGTGTTTGTGCTCTTCCTATATCTGGTTTTACTCTACCGGGGTATGCGGGTGGTCGCCAATAGCGACCGAGCCTTTGGAGGGCTTTTATCAGCCGGCCTGAGTTTCGCAATAGTGATTCAGGCACTAGTAAATATTGGTGTGGTAGTGGGTTTAGGGCCTGTGACAGGGCAGACACTACCACTGATTAGTATGGGCGGAACATCACTTCTTTTTACTGGACTTTCACTGGGAATCATCCTGAGTGTGAGCCGCGGTGAGCAAGAAGATATGTCAGCCATCAACGGAGAATTAAGAAATACGGCAAGAGCCATTTAGTTATAGAAAAGAAAGAACCATATCGAATCATTATTAGCGGAGGCGGAACTGGCGGACATATATATCCGGCCATTGCCATTGCCAATGCCTTCAAGTCTAGGTTTGAAGACACTGAGATCCTCTTTGTAGGAGCTCAAGGGAAGATGGAGATGCAGAAGGTGCCTGAAGCTGGTTACAAGATTCAGGGGCTTTGGATCAGTGGTCTGCAAAGAAAGTTGACGCTGGATAACCTTTCTTTTCCATTCAAAGTGATCAATAGCTTGAATAGGAGTGCAAAAATCATCCGCAGATTCAAACCGCATGCAGTGGTAGGTGTTGGTGGTTATGCTTCTGGTCCATTGCTGAGGGTAGCAACACGTAAGCGTGTACCGGCTGTCATTCAGGAACAGAACTCCTATGCCGGTTTGACTAATAAAATACTCGCTAAACGGGTGCAAAAAATATGTGTGGCCTATCCTAGTATGGAGAAGTTCTTCCCTCTCAGTAAGCTGGTGCTTACAGGAAACCCCGTGCGAAAGGATATTACGGATTTATCCGGAAAGAGAACTGCGGGTCTTTCACATTTTGGGCTTGATGAGAACAAACCAGTCCTGATGATTTTGGGTGGAAGCCTTGGTGCAAGAACACTCAATGATAGTATGATCGAGAGTTTGCCTCAGCTGATTGATGCTGGAATTCAGGTGATCTGGCAATGTGGTCGGTTCTATTTTGAAGAGATGACCGAGAAGTTGGCCAAGACAGAGCATAGAGGTCTGATTCACCTTTTTGAGTTTTTAAAGGAAATGGATCTGGCCTACGCTTCATCCGATGTGGTGATCAGCAGAGCAGGGGCACTTTCAGTGTCAGAACTGAGCATAGCAGGTAAGCCAACGATTTTCGTGCCTTCACCAAATGTGGCAGAAGATCACCAGTCTAAAAATGCCAAGGCGATGGTTGATCATGATGCGGCTGTGTTGGTAAAAGATACTGAAGCGAGAGAAAAGCTGATTCAAAGAGCGATAGAACTCATTAGAGATGAAGCCCAAAAGGATCTATTGAGCAAGAATATTAAGGCAATGGCCAAACCCAATGCCGCAGAAGAAATTGTAGAAGAAATTGTCAAACTGATAGCGTGAATCTAGACAAAATACATAGCGTCTATTTTGTAGGGATCGGAGGGATCGGAATGAGTGCTTTAGCCCGTTGGTTTAAGCATAATGGCAAAGCTGTGTCTGGTTACGACAAAACCAGAACTGCGCTAACGGATCAATTGATTGCGGAAGGAGTAGCTATTCATTTCGAAGACGCTGTTGAGTCGATTAGTATGTCTGTCAGGCTTTCAAATGAAGGCGTTTTGGTGGTGTATACTCCGGCAATTCCATCAGGGCACATTGGCCTGAATTGGCTAAAGAACAACAAATATCAAATACTCAAAAGGTCTGAAGTACTAGGTGTTATTACCAAAAACATGAAGAGTGTGGCGGTGGCAGGAACACATGGCAAAACCACCACTTCTTCAATGATTGTCCACCTGCTGAAGACAGCGGGAATTGACTGTACAGGTTTCTTAGGAGGTATTTCCACTAATTACGAGACCAATATGGTGCTCAATGATGAGCCAGGAAGTATTGCTGTCATTGAAGCCGATGAGTTCGATAGGTCTTTCTTGACATTGCACCCTGATGTAGCGGTAATAACCGCTGCTGATGCGGATCATTTAGACATTTATGGTGACAAAGACGCATTGAAAGAATCCTTTAGAGACTTCGTCAAGCAGGTAAAAGGGGATGGACATCTATTCGTCAAAAATGAATTGTCTAAGGACTTAGTAGGGAAAACCATTCTCAGTCATACAGGATATAGTTTAACTGAAGGTGGGGTTCATTCAGAGAATCTTAGAATTGAAGGCTCAACCTTTGTCTTCGATTATAGAAACGGTTCTAGAGATATTGATGGTATACAACTCAATGTACCAGGCTACCACAATGTAGAAAATATGCTGGCCGCTATAGCAGTATGCCGATCGCTGGGTGCTGATGATGAGAGCCTGAAAAAAGGAGTGAGATCCTATAAGGGTGTAAAGCGGAGATTTGAGTACATCGTTAAAAATGAAGAAGTCACCTTCATCGATGACTATGCACATCATCCGGTAGAGATTGAGTCACTGTTAAAGTCTACCAGAGATTTATATCCTAACAAAAAGATTACGGCAGTATTTCAGCCCCATCTTTTCACTAGAACAAGAGATTTTGCCGAAGGCTTTTCGAGAAGCCTTTCACTAGCCGATGAAGTCATTCTTTTGGATATCTACCCAGCAAGAGAATTACCCATTGAGGGCATTACCTCTGATATGTTATTGGATGAGATAGATACAGACAAAAAAATAAAAACGAGTAAAGAAAATCTGATTGATCAGATAGATGAGTGGAAGCCAGAAGTCTTATTGACAATTGGCGCAGGTGATATTGACAAATTAGTTGAACCCATTAAAAACGCACTGTCATGAAAGCCAAAGAAACATTTTTAAGAATAGTAGGAATCATAGGAGGGTGTGTGGTGCTCTTTCTGATGATCAGCTTTGTAGAAAAGCGAGAGCTGGGATACCGAATTGCAGATATAGATGTAGAGATCGAAAATGCTTATGAAAACTTCTTTGTGGACGAAGAAGATGTAATGTCCCTGATCATGGAAAATGAAGGGGATTCAATCCTTGGTGATCAGTTTGGAAGAGTCAGTTTGAAGGCAATCGAAAGACGCATTGAATCACACAGTTTTGTGAAGGATGCCGAGGTATACCGCGATTTGAAAGGCCACTTGGTGGTAAAAGCGAAACAGAATAAGCCGATCGCCAGACTTATGGGGACCAAAGGCAATAATGCCTACGTGGGTGAAGATGGAGACTTACTGCCCGTGTCAAGCAAGTATACGGCACGTGTACCGGTAGTGACGGGAGCTTACGTCAACGAAATGATGAAGCTCAGCAATGTGCATGAAGGAGCATATGATCTAAAGGTCTATGACCTGATCAACTATATCAACGACAACAAATTCTGGACCATGCAAGTGGGTCAGATAGATATCGACAGCAAGGGATATGTGGTGATGTATCCGCAAGTAGGTAAGCTCAGAATGGAGTTTGGGCAAATCGAAGACATTGAAAAGAAATTCAAGAAACTAGAAATATTTTTTAAGCAAATACTACCGACAAAAGGATGGGATGCCTATCAGAAAAAGGTAAATGTTGCTTTCAAAGACCAGATAATCTGTGACTAATTAATGCCATGCAACACGATAAAATTGTAGTAGGACTCGACATTGGAACAACGAAAATTTGTGCCATTGTAGGTACCAAAAACGAGTACGGAAAACTTGAGGTACTCGGGATGGGTAAGGCCGTTTCTGACGGGGTTATCCGAGGAATTGTAACCAATATCGACAAAACCGTAATGGCCATAGAGAAGGCGATTGCTGAAGCCAGTGAGCAATCAGGAATCGAAATCAATGTGGTTAATGTAGGAATTGCCGGTCAGCACATCAAGAGCTCAATCCACCATGGAAGTATTACCCGAGATAGAGTAGATGATGAAATTACGGTCGAAGACATCAATCGACTTACCAATGATATTCACAAAATCGTAATGCCTCCGGGTTGCGAGATCATCCATGTAATGCCACAAGACTACATTGTGGATTATGAAGATGGTATCAAAGATCCTGTTGGTATGTCGGGTGTTAAGCTTGAGGCGGATTTTCATGTGATCACAGCACAGACAAATGCGATTAGAAATATCAACAAGTGTGTAAAACGCGCCAATCTCGAAATTGACGATTTGATTCTTGAGCCACTGGCGTCAAGCATGTCGGTGCTTTCTGATGAAGAGAAAGAGGCTGGAGTTTGTCTGGTTGATATCGGAGGTGGTACTACAGATGTAGCACTCTTCCACGACAGCATCATCAGACATACGGCAGTGATTCCTTTTGGTGGTAATATCATTACTAGCGATATCAAAGAAGGCTTAAAAGTAATGCAAAACCAGGCTGAGTTACTAAAAACTAAGTTTGGAAAGGCCATTGCGGAAGAGGCGAACCCGAATGAAATCGTATCGATCCCGGGTTTGAGAAACAGACCTCCTAAGGAGATTTCAATCCGGAACCTTGCTCATATCATTGAGGCGAGAATGGAAGAAATCATTGAGTTGGTACATGCCGAAATCATTACATCAGGATATGCCAGTAAGTTGGCTGGTGGTATTGTGATTACAGGCGGTGGGTCTCAGTTGGCCTATATCAAACAACTTTTTGAATACATGACAGGCATGGATGCACGCATTGGATATCCCAATGAGCATTTAGGCAAGTCGAAAATCGAAGCCATCAAAAGCCCAATGTATGCTACTACGGTAGGTCTGGTACTATCCGGTTTTAGAGCGATCGATGAACGAGAAAACAGGTACATGGAAAGTCATGGTGCAGGAAAACGTCCGACAAAAAGCGAGAAGAAGGGTTCTGAATTCTTCAGCAAGCTGATTGATCGTACGAAAGGTTTGCTCATGGACGATTTCCATGATAAAAATGAGTATTAAACAGAATTGAAAAGGTGAAGGAGAAATGGTTGATAAGGCATGGCGTCCAACCTTCTCCAATCCTATTAAGAAGTAGAACATCGAAAGAGGCTTATGACTAAAAGAGGCTCTTTCACCTAAACAAAAAGATCATGGCAGATTCATACATGTTTGAGCTTCCTTCTCACCACAAGTCAATTATCAAAGTGATTGGTGTTGGAGGTGGCGGAAGTAACGCAGTAAACCACATGTTTAATCAAGGAATTAAAGATGTGGAATTCGTAGTGTGCAATACAGATGCACAGGCATTAAAAAGTAGTCCCATTCCAAACAGGCTTCAGATTGGAATTGGTCTTACCGAAGGGCTTGGAGCAGGAGCCAATCCTGACACAGGTAAAAACGCGGCAATAGAAAGCAAAGATCAAATACGGGAAATGCTCGGTGATGATACCAAAATGGTATTCATAACAGCGGGTATGGGTGGAGGTACCGGTACAGGTGCAGCACCAGTGATTGCTAAAATTGCCAAAGATATGGACCTATTAACGGTGGGTATCGTAACAGCTCCATTCAGTTTTGAAGGCAAGAAGAAGACAGCGGCTGCCAATCAGGGTATCGCTGAACTCAAAGAAAATTGTGATACCGTACTCGTCATTTTAAATGACAAGTTGAGAGAGATTCATGGTAACCTCCCTATCAGTAGTGCATTTGGCGAAGCCGATAATGTATTGACCACGGCAGCAAAGGGTATCGCAGAGATTATTACAGTGCCAGGCTATGTGAATGTCGATTTTATGGATGTTCAAACAGTGATGAAAGGTGCTGGAGCAGCTGTTATGGGTTCTGCATTGGCAGAAGGTGAAGGCAGGGCACTACGTGCTGCTGAAATGGCCATCTCCTCTCCATTGTTGAACAGTAAAGACATCCACGGTGCTAAGCGAATATTACTCTCCATTGTTTCTGGTGAGGAAGCCGAGCTTCAAATGGATGAGTTGACAGAAATTACAGAATACATTCAAGAAAAAGCTGGTGATGATGCCGAGGTTATTTTCGGGCATGGCATTGATCAAGAACATGGCCAGAGCATCAGCGTCACAGTTATTGCTACAGGTTTTGAGACTCCAGAGCTCAAAGCGGAAACCGTTGTAAGGAAAAAGGTAATCGATCTTGAGAGCAATCAAGAGATCGAATCTAGTCACGATGACTCCCTTTCACCTAAACACGAATCGCAGACACTCCTTTTTGACACAACAGATGATGTGAAGAGTGAGGAGCCTCGACCTGAAGCAAAAGAAGAACCTCAGGATGAGCCTGAAGAAATGACCTCAGGATACTCCTTCTTAAGTCGCTTGGCAGAGAAGTACGAGATAGAAGAGTTTCCTCCGGCAACTCCTCAAGAGCCAGAGATTGAGGAAAGAAATCAGGCTTTAGACAACGATTTTCAGGAAGAACGAAATAGGAACTTTTTGGAAATGAAGCGTGTGAAGCTGCAGGAGCAAGCAAGGATTCGAGAGGAGAGACTGAGAGGAACGAGCGGTCAGCAAATTGATCAGGGTGACTTTAAAGAAAAGCTCGAAATACCAGCTTATCAAAGAAAGCAAGTAAGGTTGACGGATAACCTTCCGTCTTCCGAAAGATCCGTCTCCAGATTTAATCTCAATGATGACGATGAGATTATGGGAGATAATAAGTTTCTACATGATAATGTAGATTAATTACTTTTTTAGCCTACGGGTTAAAAGAGACATGTGATTGAGACAGCCTACTGCCATGGGCTGTCTTTTTTTGTCATTGCGAACCTGCCGGCTGAGGCCTGGCGCAGCATGAAGACCAATAAGACTAAAATTCAATCAATTTCTCTGCTTGCTGCTCTAGTAGCTGATTGTATAGGTCATCGGTGACTTTTCCTTCCGAAAGATTTTTTTCAATGCCTGCAAGCTTGGGTTTTAATGCGAGTACATGCATGCCCAGATAATTGAATATGTCTGTGAGATGAGACATGGCAAAAACTCCCCCCTGTACACCCGAGGAAACGCCAATTAAGGCAGCCTTCTTGTCTCGAACACCTTCTGGATATTTAAGGCCATCAATAAATGTCTTGAGGACACCGGGGAATGAGCCATTGTATTCTGGTACCACAAAAACAAGTTTGTCCGAAGACTGAACCTTTTCACGAATAGCATTGAACGCCTCATTCTTACCGTTATTCTCGTATAGCGCATTGCTTAGAAAATCCTCCGGTAAATCGACAAGATCGACTACCTGACTTTCTGCGCCTTTCGATTTGAGAATTCCCTGGTAATAATCCGCAATCTTTCGGCTATTCGAATTCTTCCTGTTAGTTCCTACTACAATGGTAATCATGGGCATACTTTTCGCTGCGAAAATAACTTCATTTCTTGGATTTTCAATCCAGCTATAAATGTCACGACATATAAAGCAAATTGGAATGTGAAAGGTTCAGAAGATTTAAAAACTTTGCATCTTTACAGCCCATATTCGTCCGCCTCATACGGACTTTCATTGACAATTACATTATGACTTACGCTGAAAAGGTTTACCAGACAGTTGACTTTATAAATTCCCAATGTGACTACGCTCCGGAATTCGGAATTATTCTGGGCACAGGCCTGGGGGCTTTAGTCAATGACATAGAGATTGAAAAGGAATTAGAGTATGTGGATATTCCGAATTTCCCTGTTTCAACGGTGGAGAGTCATAGTGGGAAACTGATTTTTGGGAAACTGTCAGGCCGAAAAGTAGTAGCAATGCAAGGTCGCTTCCATTATTACGAAGGCTATGATATGAAGGAAGTAACCTTCCCTGTTCGTGTGATGAAGAAGCTAGGAATTAAGAAACTATTCGTTTCTAATGCAGCAGGGGGGGTCAATTTGACCTATCAAGTGGCTGATTTGATGATCATTGAAGATCATATTGATCTGACCAAGGAAAACCCACTGACTGGAGCCAACCTGAATGACTTTGGTGGTCGCTTTCCAGATATGAGCGAGCCTTATGAGCGAAAGATGATTGATGAAGCGCTGCAGATTGCCAAGGCCAATAGTATCAGATGTCATGAAGGGGTTTACACAGGTGTAAGTGGCCCAAACCTCGAAACAAGAGCAGAGTATCGTTATATAGGCCGAATTGGCGGAGATGCGGTCGGCATGTCTACTATTCCCGAAGTGATTGTTGCCAGACATATGGACCTTCCAGTTTTTGCTATTTCAGCTATCACCGATCTCTGCGATCCGGATAACCTTGAAAAAGCAGAGATTAGCAAAATTCTCGAGGCAGCTTTTAAAGCAGAAAAAGGGATGACCACAATAATTAAAGAACTAATAGCCAAACAATAAGTATGGAATTAAAAGGAAAACTCGCGATAGTAACCGGTGTAAGCAAAGGTATCGGATTAGAGACGGTCAAAGTATTGCTGAATGCTGGTATGGTAGTAGCAGGTTGGGGTAGAACCAACCCTAAGATTGATCATGAAAACTACCATTTCTTTGGTACAGATGTGGCCGACTGGGAAAACGTCCAGGGTTCTTTCAGACTGACGAAAGAAAAGCTTGGTAGTGCATCAGTCCTTATCAATAATGCTGGTTTTGGTGTTCAAGGACTTATCCATGAAATGGAAGTAGCCGACTGGAAAGCCATGTTTGATGTAAATGTTCATGGTCTTTTCTATTGTACTAAAATGGTGGCTCCAGATATGATTGAAATGCAAGAGGGTCATATCGTAAATATTGCGTCTATCGCAGGTACCAATGGTGTGGAGACCATGTCAGGTTATGTGGGTACAAAACATGCAGTGCGAGGTATTGGCCAGTCTATTTTTAAGGAATTGAGACAGCATGGTATAAAAGTGTCCACGATTTACCCTGGCTCTACCAACACAAACTTCTTTGATAGTATTGAATTTGCCAATGCAAATGAAAATATGATGCGTCCGGAAGACATAGCAATGACTATATTGCAAAGCCTTGAGACTCATCCTAATTACCATGTAGTGGATGTAGAGGTGAGGCCATTAATGCCCAAAGGCAGGCCCAATAAATAAGTCGGCAATACGTTAATTTTTCAATGTCCATTAAAGTCAGCCAGCTCACTAAGGTTTACGGAAATCAAAAAGCGGTCAATGACATCTCTTTTGAAGTAAGTCTCGGTGATATACTGGGCTTTCTCGGGCCTAATGGTGCTGGTAAATCCACGACCATGAAGATTGCTACCGGATTCATTCCGCCATCTGGCGGAACGGTTCACGTGGCGGATATGGACGTAACCAAAAATCCAATTAGTGCACGTAAGCAAATTGGGTATCTGCCTGAGCATAATCCACTGTATCTGGACATGTACGTTCACGAATACCTCGCCTTTATTGGAGAGCTGCATGGCTTAAAAGGTCAGGCGTTGAAGGAGCGGATTACGGATATGGTTTCGCTCTGTGGGTTAACAGTTGAGCAAAATAAGAAGATAGGCACCCTGAGCAAGGGCTATCGTCAACGTGTTGGTTTAGCACAAGCCTTAATCCATGATCCGAGTGTTTTAATCCTGGACGAACCGACAACAGGTTTGGACCCTAATCAATTGGTTGAAATCCGAAATCTTATTAAAGAGATCAGCAAGGACAAGACCGTTATCCTTTCGACACATATCATGCAAGAAGTGAAAGCGCTTTGTAATCGCGTGATTATTATTGACAAGGGAAATATCGTTGCTGATGATACGGTCGAAAACCTTACGGAAAGCCAGCAGGTGCTAAGAGTTGAACTGCAGTCTTCAATCAATGAAAAGGAGCTTGAGCCCTTTGGGTCAGTTCAATCCGTGAGTGAAACTATCTTTGAAATTACACATGCTTCCAAAGAAGATTTAAGGCCTAAAATCTTCGAGCTTGCCAAAAAGAATGACTGGGTCATTCTGAGTATGCAGCAGCAAGAAAAGGACCTTGAACAAGTATTTAGAAACTTAACCCAAACTTCAGATGTGGGCGATCTATAAAAAAGAGATCAGACAGTTTCTAAATTCCCTGATTGCTTATGTGGTCATTGGAGTTTTTCTAACAGGTATTGGATTGCTGACATGGGTTTTCCCGGAGACCAGTATTCTCACTTATGGTTATGCGGACATGGAGACGCTTTTCACCATGGGGCCTTTCGTTTTCATGTTTTTGATTCCGGCCATTACCATGCGGATGCTGGCAGAAGAAAATAAGACTGGGACTATAGAATTACTACTCACCAGACCTCTGACAGATTTTCAGATCATTATGGGGAAGTTCCTCGCGGCATTTACGCTGGTCATTTTCTCCATTCTGCCGACACTGATTTATTGCTATTCCATTTCCGAGTTGGGCAATCCAGTGGGTAATCTCGATGTGTCAGGCATCGCGGGTTCTTATCTTGGGCTCATATTACTTGGAGGGGTGTTTGCAGCCATTGGTATTCTCGCTTCTTCCCTAAATGAGAATCAGATCATTGCCTTCATTATAGCTGTTTTCTTCTGCTTTTTTATGTTTGCGGGAGTGGAATCCTTAGCAGGCTTGTTTTCTGGCCATTTATCCACTTTGTTAGAAGAGTTGAGTCTTAGCTACCATTTCGAAGCGATGGGACGCGGATTGATCGACACCCGAAATGTGGCCTATTTTATAAGTGTAGCAGCGGTAGTCCTTTTGTTGACGCATTTAAAAATGGCCGCCAGGCTTTTTTCCTTTAAACCCATTCGTAGTAAAATTTTGAAAGGATTTACGATAGGGATATTCGCTATTCTTGTTTTTAATATTGCGGCGGCCAATGTCTATTTGAGAATAGATCTCACGGCTGATAAGCGCTTTACATTAAAGCCTGCCACAGGTGAGTTATTGAGTAAATTGGACGAACCCCTCTCCATCGAAATTCTTTTGGCAGGAGACTTACCGTCTCAATACCTCAGACTACAAAAGTCTTTGGTGCAAACATTAAAGGAGTTTGAGAACAAATCGGGCGGTCAACTCAACTATTTCTTTACAGATTTCAATGATGCCGAAACAGATCAGGAAAGGCAAGAGAACTTTGACTACTTAACCAGTCGCCTGAGATTGTCACCTACCCAAGCAATCTTCAACGAAAATGGCAACCAGGTAAGGCGCTTTATCTTCCCTTATGTGATCATTAGTTATAATGGTCAGGCGGGAGCAATATTGATTTCGGATGGTCAAAAAATTGGTCTAAGCCCCGATGAGGCCATCAACCAATCTATTGAAAACCTAGAATTTAATTTGGCAGTGGGTATTCAACGATTGGCTAAAGTCAATCGTAAAAAAATTGGACTAGTAAGAGGACATCAAGAGTTGGATTCGGTAAATATAGCCGGGTTCAATGCTGAGATGATTCAATATTTCGATCTGGAATACGTGGATTTATCGGCAATAGAACGTGTTGAAGGTTTCGATGCACTCATTGTTTCTAAGCCTCTTGAGGCTTACTCTAGAGATGATAAGTTCAAGTTGGATCAATACATTATGCATGGTGGAAACGCCATGTTCCTTATAGATGCTTTGAATGCTGATATGGCGAGAGCAGGAGGTTCAGGAACTGTCGGTTTACCAATTGAAACAGGTCTGGACGATATGTTGTTTCGCTATGGTGTTCGACTGAATAAAAACTACATCCAAGACATTCAGAATTTTGGTCGATACCCTGTTGTCGTTGATGATAATGAGAATATTATTAATCTTCCCTGGCCATTTTATGCCGCGGTCAATGATTTTACCGATCATCCGATTACAAAGAATCTGGATGCAGTTTACGCCAGGACTTTTGGAACCATAGATACCGTAAAGGCTGAGGGAGTCAAGAAAATACCGCTCATGTTCACCTCAGATTTTACCCGTGTAATGGCGGCTCCTGCCCGTGTGGCCTTTGAAGACTATGCCAATCAGCCTGATCCAGCAAGTTTCAACCATGGGAGAGAAGCTATTGCCTATTTATTGGAAGGCAGTTTTACTTCGCTTTTCAAGAATCGTGTCTTATCGGATGAAGAAAATACTGCATTCAAAGCAGAAAGTGAATTAGGTAAAATCGTTGTGGTTTCTGATGGGGATATGATTCGAAACGAATTGGATTTAAGGAATGGTACGCCAATGGAATTAGGATTTAACCCTTATAGGGAAGAGGGACAGAAGGTCCGCTACGCTAATAAGGATTTCCTCTTTAACGCACTGACTTATCTCACCGATGAGAATGGTTTGATAACCGCCCGTGCCAAAGAAGTTCAAATTCGTCCTCTGAATAAGGTCAAGGTCAATGCCGAAAGAGCCTATTGGCAAGTGCTCAATCTGGTAGGACCGATCGTAATGATTGTTCTTTTTGGATTGGTCAGAGGTGTCCTCAGAAAACGTAAATACAGTCGCTATATGGCTTAAGGCTCAATACTTTTGTACACTAGGATCAATTTCATCAGCCCAAGCAAGAATACCACCTTTGAGGTTGTAAAGGTTTTCAAAGCCATGATTTGCTTCTAACCATTGAATCACATCTCCACTTCTTTTCCCACTTCGGCAATGCACAATCACCTGTTTGTCCTTTGAAAACTTATCTACGTTTTGTGGTACAGAATTCATTGGGATGAGCTCTCCTCCAATTTCGGCAATTTCAAATTCGTTAGGTTCCCTAACATCGATCAATTGAAAATCAGCATCAGATGCTTTTAATGCCGATAACTCATTCACGCTTACTTCTTTCATGTTTTAATATTAGTGCTTCTGCGCTAAAGGACAGCCTTCAGGACAAGGATTTTCATTTTGTTCTTGAGAAACCAGTGATTGGGTAATGTGGTTTAGCTTTTTCACCTTAAAACCGAAGTTTCCTTTGAGTTGATCTCGAATCTCTCTCATACTCTGTAGAAGACTATCCATTTCATCGGGTAGCGCTTCGTTCAATGCTTGTTTCAGTCGTTTGGCGATCGTTGGTGATTTTCCATTGGTAGAAATCGCGATTTTCAAGTCACCTTTCGTGACAATACTACCCAAATAGAAATCACAAAGGTCAGGTGTGTCGGCCACATTGACTAAAATGTCTCTCGACTTAGCCTCGTTCCTAATGCTCACATTGGTCTCATGATCTTCCGTGGCAATGATTACCATTTGCATTCCAGTGAGATCTTCGTTAAAGAATTCACGTTCGAATAAGGTCACATTGGCATGACCTGATGCCAGAATTTTAATCTCTGTTTTGATCTGCTTTCCTACGATCGTTACACAGGCACGAGGGCTACTTTTCAATAGGAATGTCAGTTTTTCAAGGCCTACTTCTCCGCCACCTACGATGAGGGTATCAAACTGATGAACTTTCAAAAAAACGGGGTACAACTCGTTAGCCATCTTATCCAAAATACTGGTTCAGGTTCAAACGCTCTTTCCAAGATGAATCTGACAGCTTTACGGTCTCGCCAATGACGATCACTGCTGGAGATGAAATGTTTTCCTTCACTGCTTTATCATAGATTGAATTGATTGTGCCAATGATCATTTTCTCATTTTGCATGGTGCCGTTTTGTATGATAGCCACAGGCGTATCTTGTTTGCCATATGCGGAGAAGGTGGCACATATTGCTTGCAGCTTTCTAGTGCCCATTAGGATGATAACCGTAGCCGTTGATTGAGCGGCTAGATTTACATCTTTGGTTATGGTTCCATCTTTAGAAGTGGCCGTTACCACCCAATAACTTTGACTTACTCCTCTACTGGTTAAAGGAATTCCCTGCAAGGCAGGTACCGCATGGGCACTGCTAATGCCCGGCACTATGGCCGTTTCAATATTGTGGTTTCTCACGTATTCCACTTCCTCATATCCTCTGCCGAAAATGAATGGATCTCCACCCTTTAAACGGACTACATGTCCCTTTTCTCTGGCAAAGTGCACGATCAATTCATTGATTGTATCCTGGGTATGGCTGTGCTTGCCAACACGTTTGCCCACATAGATTTTTTCGACCTTTGATTTGGCATAGGTGAGCAGCTCCTTGTTTGCCAAGTCATCATAGAGAATCACATCAGCATCGGCAATCGCTTTAATACCTTTGACACTGATCAGATCAGGGTCTCCAGGTCCGGCTCCTACAAGGGTAAGTTTAGGTAGTATATTCATTTTAGGCCTTATAGAAGTCAGAGATTACTAGTTTTTCTTCACTGCCAGAAGCTTTGAGCTGAATCTCCCTGAACAGTCTTACCCGTTCAAGAAATGCGCTGGCGTCCTTCAAATAGCTTTCAGCAAATTTAGATTCGGGTTGTTGTGATTTCATCCTTAAGACAAATGCCTTGAATCCGTCTTCTAGTCTAAAGAATTCATGATTGCCAAAGTGCTCTTCAAAGCTCTCTAGAATACCGATCTGAGTATTACACTTAATGTCATCACTCAGTAGCAATGCTTTAGCACCAATTACGAAACTGCTATAGCTATTGTAAATGGAATCAGCTAATGCTGCTTGTTCCAATCCTTCTTTTGCCCAGTCAAGTCGTTCTTGGGACTCTTCTATGATGGTGCCTATGACGTCTAGCATGACACTGGCACACTCACCAACTCCTATTTCGGGTACAAAGTCCTCGGTTTTCCCCCAATCCATATAGTCTTCTTTGGCTAATGAAGGAACATCGGCCAGCGGCTTGAGTAGATGATAGAAGTGCATTTTACCAAGTCTTTGATAAAAGTCATTGAAGTATTCACCGGTTTGAGATTTAACCTCAAACTCTCGAAGTACCAATGCTAGAGCTGAAGGAATCCGTTTGGTAGGAACTTTAATTACTTTTTCCGCAATGAAGCCTTCTCCATCGGGAGAGAGTCCACCGCCAATCACTACTTGCATTGCCGGAATGACGAGAGCTCCATTCTTAATGGAACTTCCGTGAAAGCCTATGTTAGCCGCCATATGCTGACCGCAAGCATTCATGCACCCACTAATTTTGATTTTTATGTAAGACTCATCAATAAGGTGTTTGAATTCCGTACTGAGCATTTCCTCAAGCTTGGTAGTCAGCGCAGTACTATTGGTTACTGCCAGGTTACAGGTATCACTCCCCGGACAAGCGGTGATGTCATGCGTAGAGTCAAAGCCAGGTTTGCTCAGGCCTAACTCAGACAAGGTGCCGTAGATAAATGGTAGATACTCAGCCCTGACATATCTCAGTAAGAGTCCCTGATTAGCTGTGACACGTATGTCATCAGCTGCATATAATCTGACTAATTCAGCAAGAGCCCTGGCCGTATTCGAATGGATATCTCCTAGCGGTACTCTAATCCAAACACCAAAGAAGTCCTTTTGCTTCTGTTCAAATACGTTAGTACGTTTCCAATCTTCAAAAGTCTCCCAGTCTTCTAGATCCACCAGAGGCACTGATTGTTCCTCAGGTATGATTGTTGGTACCAAATGATCATCAACTACAACACTTTGATTAACTAGCGCTTTTCTTTCGGCTTCCACCAGTTCCATTAGCTGTTCAAAACCTATCTTTTTAAGCAGGAACTTCATACGGGCTTTGCTTCTGTTCGCACGCTCTCCATAGCGATCAAATACGCGAATCAGCGCTTCAGTAAAGGGTATAATCTGATCAGCTTCGAGAAATTCATATGCCGTTTGGGCAGGTATTGCCTGTGCACCCAAACCACCCCCAATGACTACTTTAAAACCACGAATGCTTTGATTCCCCTGGTATTTCAGTTTTGGAATGAAGCCCGCATCATGGAAATACGTCATGGCTGTGTCTTTTGCGTCTGAAGCAAAAGCAATCTTGAACTTGCGCCCCATATCCTGACAGATTGGGTTACGGAGAAAGTAATGCGTTAAAGCATGTGCATAGGGGCTAATGTCAAAGGGCTCGTTTGGATTGATGCCTGCATCTGGTGATGCGGTCACATTTCTAACGGTATTGCCACAAGCTTCTCTCAGTGTAACATCCTCTTCTTCAAGCTCAGACCATAGAGCTGGAGAATCGGCTAGTTTTACGTAGTGCAGCTGGATGTCTTGTCTGGTGGTGAGGTGGAGATTACCGGTCGCAAACTTGTCCGATGTGTCGGCAATCTTTATGAGTTGCTTTGCTGTAACTTTGCCATAAGGCAATTTGATACGGATCATTTGTACGCCTGGCTGTCTCTGGCCATATACACCACGGGTTAGGCGGAACAACTTGAATTTGTCTTCCTCGATTTCTCCTCTATTGAATTTATCAATCCTGTTTTGAAGCTCTAGTATATCTTTTTTTGCTGCCTTGCTGACTTTTGTTGAAACGCTGAATGACATAATTAATACTTTTTGATCTGCTCGATGCGAAGATTTCAACGCAAAGTAAATGAAAAGGATATAAAACCTACCAATTAAGTAGGGTAATAATATTCAAATGGTTCCATCTTGATGTAAAAAGTGATGAATTGATTTGGAAAGGGTAGTTTGGCTGACAGGAAAAGAAGCTTGCGTAACTGCTTCAAAAAGGGACGATAAAGTTCTATGTATAGATTTTATTGTTAATTTTATCCGCTTAATAAAACCATCTCAAAAATCGACCATTTATGAAGTTTATTGTTTCTTCAGCCGAGCTTCTCAAGCGACTTTCCAACATCAATGGAGTAATTACCACGAACCCTGTGGTACCTATTTTAGAAAATTTTTTATTCGAAATTAATGATGGGCTTTTGACCATCACAGCTTCTGATCTTCAGACATCAATGATCACTGAAATAGATGTTGAAGCAAAGGAAAATGGAAGTATAGCAGTTCCAGCTAGGATTTTGATGGATACCCTAAAAAACTTACCGGAGCAACCTGTGACTTTCAGCATAGATGGTGATACCTACAGTGTGGAAATTAACTCTGACAATGGTCGCTATAAATTGGCCGGTGAGAACGCTACGGATTTTCCGAAAGTGCCGGACGTAACGGATGCCTATTCTGTTGATATGTCTACCGATGTTTTGAGCAGTGCCATTAATAATTCGATTTTTGCAACGAGTAACGATGAGCTAAGACCGGCAATGACAGGTGTCTTTGTTAAGTTGGATGACACGAATACCACTTTTGTGGCAACAGATGGTCACAGATTGGTAAGATACAGAAGAGTGGATGTGGCAACGGATTCAGGTATGTCCATTATCATACCTCGCAAGGCATTGAACTTGTTGAAGTCAACGCTTCCATCTGAGAATTCCAACGTGATACTGGAGTACAACGCTTCAAATGCCTACTTCAACTTCAACAATATCAAAATGATCTGTCGCTTGATTGATGAGCGATTCCCAGATTATGAGAATGTGATTCCTAGTGAGAATCCTATTGAAATGACCATCGACAGAAACGAGTTTTTAGGCTCACTGAAGAGGATTTCGATTTATGCTAACAAAACGACCCACCAAATCCGATTGAAGATTACGGGTAGTGAGCTGACGATTTCTGCTGAGGACCTGGATTTCTCTAACGAGGCAAAAGAGACTTTGGCTTGTGAGCACGAAGGGGAGGATCTGGAAATTGGCTTTAACGCTAAATTCTTAGTGGAGATGTTGGGTAACCTGCATTCTAAGTCGATCACGCTTCAGATGTCTGCACCTAACAGAGCGGGATTAATCGTACCAGGAGAGAAGGATGAAAGTGAAGACATCTTGATGCTGGTAATGCCAGTTATGCTGAATAACTACTAGATATCAGATAAGAAAGTTTACCTAAGGAGCTTCGGCTCCTTTTTTGTTGGAAAATTTGAATAACTTAGAATTACTAAAGACCCAAAGTTGCTAAGTAAAAAGACCCAGTATGCCTTTCATGCCTTGACCTATTTGGCCGAAAATCACAGCAAGGGACCCATTCTGATTTCGGAAATTTCTCAAGAGCGACAGATTTCATTAAAGTTCTTAGAGAATATCTTACTTGAGCTTAAAAAATCAGGAGTACTAGGTAGTAAAAAGGGTAAAGGAGGGGGGTATTATCTCATAAAGCCAGCTGAAGAGATTCCCTTGGCAAAAGTGATCCGAGTTCTGGATGGACCCATTGCCTTATTACCCTGTGTCAGTCTAAACTATTATGAGAAGTGCGAAAATTGTCAAGAGGAAATCTGCGGTTTGAATCGTGTCATGGCAAATGTCCGTGACAACACCTTGAAAGTTTTGGAAAACAAGACACTAAAAGACATTTTAAGGAACCGATAGATTTTTTTTGCGTTATTAGTCTACAAAAAAGGTAGGGAATACATAGATTTGCAAGTGTAAGTCTATTGACGTGACGAAATATGCTATTAGATACCACCATTAACAGAAGGATAGAGACTACTTCGAATAAGAGTGATAGTAATTTGAAGAGCATCGCCAAAACGATTAGCTGGCGTATTGTAGGAACAATTGATACTATGCTCATTGCTTATTTTGTGACCGGCGAGGTAGCCATGGCATTATCGATTGGTTCTGTGGAAGTAGTCTCCAAAATGATCTTGTACTATCTCCATGAGCGTGCATGGGCAAATGTAAAATTCCGAAAGTAGAGATGAACTTAGATTTTTTAAATAAGGAGATTGGAGCTAAGCCTCTTAATGAAGCCTTGGCCTTTTTAGCTGAGATGTTTTCAGGTCAAGTGGTGTTTTCTTCGGCCTTTGGCCAGGAAGATCAGGTGATTACTGACTGCATTTTTCGAAATGACCTTAACATCCAGGTATTCACCTTAGATACAGGTAGACTCTTTAAAGAGACCTATGATCTCATCGATCAGACAAGGTCGAGGTATAAAAAAGATATTAAGGTGTACTATCCAAATACTGAAGCGGTGGAAGCACTGACTTCTCAGAAAGGTATGTACAGCTTTTATGAGTCAATTGAGAACAGAAAGGAGTGCTGTTACATTCGAAAGGTTGCTCCTTTGAAACGGGCCCTCAAGGGCGCTAAAGTTTGGGTCACTGGTTTGAGAGCAGGTCAGTCTGACAACAGGCAGTCTTTCGATATGCTCGAATGGGACGAAGGCAATCAGGTGATCAAGTTTAATCCAATATTGAATTGGTCTTACGAAGAAATGATCGACTATTTAAAAGCCAATAAGGTTCCCTACAATAAGTTACACGATCAAGGATTCACTAGCATTGGTTGTGCACCTTGCACCAGGGCTATTGAATCTGGAGAAGATGCCCGAGCCGGACGTTGGTGGTGGGAGACCTCCAAAAAAGAATGTGGATTACATCAAGTTAAGGTCTAAACAACACAAACATGAAAATATTTGACGGTCAGTTTCCAAGAGAACTGGAAGATGAAGCAATCTATATCATGAGAGAGGTAGCAGCCCAATTTGAGCGACCTGCCATCCTGTTTTCCGGGGGAAAAGATTCTATCACCTTGGTACGGTTGACTCAAAAGGCTTTTTACCCTGGTAAGATTCCGTTTCCACTGCTCCATGTAGATACGGGACATAACTTCCCGGAGACCATTGAATTTAGAGATCGCCTGGTAGAGGAATTAGGTCTGGAACTCATTGTGCGCTATGTCCAAGATGCTATTGATCAGAAAAAAGTACAAGAAGAGTCTGGTAAGTATGCGAGTCGAAACGCGCTCCAGACAGTGACTTTACTAGATGCCATTGAAGAGCTAAAGTTCGATGCGTGCCTTGGAGGAGCCAGAAGAGATGAAGAAAAAGCGAGAGCTAAAGAGCGAATTTTCTCTGTTCGTGATGATTTCGGTCAATGGGATTCTAAAAAACAGCGACCTGAACTTTTTGATATGCTCAATGGCAGAATCAACTTAGGTGAGAATGTACGTGTTTTTCCTATCTCAAATTGGACGGAGATTGACGTTTGGAATTACATCAGAGAAGAAGGCCTTGAAATCCCTTCGATTTACTATGCTCACGAACGTGACATCTTCGAACGTGATGGTATGATTTGGCCAGATTCTCCCTTTATCAACAAAGCGGAAGGTGAGGCAGTGAGTAAAAAAGTGGTGCGATTCAGAACAGTAGGCGATATGACATGTACCGCGGCTGTTGAGTCTGAGGCAAACCATATAGATAGAGTAATTGAAGAGATTTTGAGTGCTACAATTTCTGAACGAGGCGCAAGGATTGATGATAAACGTTCGGAAGCGGCAATGGAGAAAAGAAAAAATAATGGCTATTTCTAAGTACAAGGAAGTTTTGAGAATCGCTACTGCGGGAAGCGTAGACGATGGAAAGAGTACGCTAATTGGTAGGCTTCTTTATGAGACGAACTCAATCGCAACGGATAAGCTCTTGGCTATTGAAGAGACTAGCCAAAGAAAAGGACTCGGCTACACTGATCTATCATTGCTTACTGATGGTCTTGTAGCTGAAAGGGAACAAGGGATTACTATTGACGTAGCACACATATACTTTTCTACCCCAAGGCGGAAATTTATAATTGCTGACACTCCTGGCCATGTCGAGTATACACGGAACATGGTGACAGGAGCCTCCAATGCAGATGTTTCTATCGTGCTTGTAGATGCTCGTCATGGTCTTGCCGAACAAACCCATAGGCACCTTTATATCTCCCATCTTTTGAGGGTACCTCGGGTTATAGTCTGTGTGAACAAAATGGACTTGGTTGAATACAGTGAGGACAGGTTCAATCAGGTAGTTGAAGATTTCAGAGCATTGCTTGACAATGAGACTTTTGAACACCTTTCCATTGATTTTATTCCAGTAAGTTCATTGCATGGAGAAAATATAGCCAACAGCACTGAGCAAATGACCTGGTATCGAGGCGACCACCTGCTGAATATTTTAGAGTCTATTGAAGTACATCCGGATAGTAATAATAAGCCTGCGCGTTTTCCAGTACAATGGGTTGTTAGACCAAAGTCTGAAGACTTTCATGATTATAGAGGGTACGCAGGAAAAGTGGCCAGTGGTGTCTTTTTCAAGGGAGACATAATTAGAGCTTTACCATCAGGTTTAACGGCCAAGATTGAGTCTATTGATCAGTTTGAGAACAATTTGGAATATGCCGAAGCAGCCCAGTCCGTTACAATAAGGCTTGATAAGGATATTGATATTAGCCGAGGAGATATGTTGGTTAAAGATGAAGCGCTTGCTGGCACCAAGGAATTAGTTTCTAGCATTTGTTGGATGGACAATACCCCGTTAGTAAATGGTAAGACATATAAACTCCAACATGGCATCAATGAATCCAGAGTAAAGGTCTCTGGCATCAATTACCGCATTGAAACCTCCAGTTTGATTAAGGATGAGACTGCGACAGAGCTCAATTTGAATGATGTTGGTCAGGTGAGTTTAAGGTCTTCAAAAGCTATACTGATTGATAATTATAATGATAACAGGGCGAATGGAGCATTCATTCTTATAGATGAGTTTACAAACAATACGGTGGGAGTAGGCTTTGCTCGTTAGTTTAGCCTTTCATCTATAAGCTCGTCCAGCGTAATGGCCTGTTCATAAACCTGACCGAAGAGCGCGTTGAGTTCAAGTTCATTGGACAGTAGATTTACTACCAGGTTCTTGAACTCAACACTCTGAATTTTATCAAGTGAAATGATTTTCTCCTCTCCAAAGTCAACATCGGAGACCAGAAAGTCACTATAATATTTCTCTTTCATTCGGACGTAGTAGTCTACAACATCCCTTAATTCCAAATAAGAAGCCTTGATTTGTATCAAAGCACTCTTCAAGTCCGCATTCTTATTGGTGTAATTGGTGTTTAGATAGAAGTTCAGTGCCTCCATCTGCGTGATAGGTTTATGCGTTCTGTTGATATCGAAAAGGTAATGTGAAATGCTATCTACTTCCAGGTTTTCACCAACAAATAGAAACCGGGCCAATTGACGAGTGTCTTCTTCGAGCTTTTTGCGCCTCTCTATCAAGGTTTCGAATACTTCCATGTTGTTGGCGTTTTCATCCGAAACCCGTTCAATAGCTGCATCTTCAAGCTTTAAATCTTTTTGATCTTCGTAGTAAACGTTAAGTTGGTAGGCGGCTGTAATACCAAATATCACGATGAATATCTCCATCAGATAGGTATAAATATCATTGCGTTTAAGTCTTCTGGAAGTGCCGAATTTCACCATTGAATTTGCTCAGTCAAAATAAAGACGCCTGAGCTGGTCCTAAAGATGCTTAAGCTTTCTGTTTTTACAAAATCTGACATGAAGACTCGTCTACTTAGTCAAGAGGAAATAGAATATTATCGATAAGGCTATCGATTTTGTTAAGTTGTGCCGATGCCTGGTTATACAGTCTGTTCAATTCATACTCATCTGCAGCCATATTCCAAACAATATTCTTAAAGGCTAAGGCCCTAATCATTTCAATATCTGTAACTTTTCTTTTTGCAAAGTCAACGCTGTTTCTGAGGTAGGTTATATAATCCCCTTGCTTGCGTTCAGCATAGCCCTCGGACATTTGAAGTAATTCTTGCAAATATGTCTCAAGGGTAAGAAACTCATTCTTTAAGGCAATATTAGATGCCCCATAGTTGCTGTTTAGGTAAGAGTTGGCAGCCTGACGCTGGAGATCTGGGGTTGAGGTTTGTACCAAACGGAAGACATATTTGTTGGCGCTGTCTACTGAAATGGGTGACTTATCGAGTAAACGAAGGAAGAGTTCAGCGTCTTTGGTGATTCTTGCTCTATACTTTTCAAGACTTTTAAATTCGGCAATGTTAATTTGAACTTCTTTATCTAAGCTCTTGATGACATTCAACTCTAGCCGATTGTTGATTCTGCGTTCGTTAATGATGTTCAGCTGATAAGCGATTGATATTCCCAGTATCACTATGAATAGCTCCATAAGGTATACTTTCAGGTTTTGACTTTTAAATAGCCTTTTCAATCGCATGGGGGAGTCTTCTATTCTATTCGCTCAATTTTTGCTCCAAGCGCATTCATTCGCCCATCAATGTTTTGATAACCTCTGTCAATTTGCTCCACATTGTCTATGACACTCGTGCCTTCCGCAGACAAGGCGGCAATGAGGAGTGCCTGACCAGCTCGGATATCAGGCGAAGTCATACGAATGCCCTTTAACTTTTGGATTCTATTTAAACCAATTACGGTAGCTCTATGTGGATCACAAAGGATGATTTGAGCTCCCATGTCTATCAGCTTGTCCACAAAGAAGAGGCGACTCTCAAACATTTTTTGATGCACTAGTACGGTGCCTTTTGCCTGAGTGGCCACCACTAGCACAATGCTCAATAAGTCTGGTGTTAACCCAGGCCATATGGAGTCGGCAATGGTCATAATAGAGCCATCAATAAAAGTTTCTATCTCGTAGTGCTCTTGTGTGGGGATGTAGATGTCATCTCCTCTAAACTCCATTTGGATACCAAGGCGTCTGAAGGTCTCTGGAATCAGACCAAGCTCGGCAATCTGACAATCTTTAATGGTTATTTCGGATTGTGTCATAGCTGCCATTCCAATGAAAGAGCCAATTTCGATCATGTCTGGCAGCATGGTGTGCTCAGTGCCGGAGAGCTCCTCAACACCTTCAATATGAAGCAGATTAGAACCCACACCTGTTATTTTTGCTCCCATTCTGTTCAACATCTTTGAAAGCTGCTGCAGATAAGGCTCACAGGCGGCATTGTAAATAGTCGTTTTACCTTTAGCCAGGACTGCGGCCATCAATATGTTGGCTGTACCTGTTACAGAAGCTTCATCCAGAAGCATATATGTGCCCTTAAGGTCGGAGGCATCGATATGGTACATCCCAGTCTCCGCTTCATAAAGGAAACGTGCTCCCAGCTTTTGAAAACCTAAGAAGTGTGTATCAAGTCTTCTTCGTCCTATTTTATCACCACCTGGCTTGGAGATCTTACCTTTACCAAATCTTGCTAATAACGGACCGAGAATCATGATAGAACCTCTGAGAGAAGAGGCCTTTGTGCGAAACTCTTGAGTTTCCAGATAGTCAATATTGACATCTTTAGCACAGAACTTATAACTTTCGCCACCGAGATGGGTGACTTCTACACCCAAATCTGCCAACAGCTCAATGAGTTTATTGACGTCCCTGATATCAGGGACTTTGTTGATAGTAATGGGTTCAGAAGTCAGTAGAACAGCGCATAAGATCTGAAGCGCTTCATTTTTGGCACCTTGAGGAATTATTTCTCCTGAAAGTCTGGTGCCACCTTCAATGACGAATGAGGACATTTAGTTTCTGCGTCTGTTATTGTTTCTTCTGCGATTATTATTTCTCTTGTCGCGATCCCTGTTATTTCTGTTCTGAGGTCTTTTCTCGCGAATGTTGTTGTCAAATAGACCGAATTCTTTCACTTCAGCAATGTCAATGTCAAGCTCATTATTAGAGAGCTGCTTGATTTGCTTAAGGATGATCTCATCATCAATGTTGTCCTTGTTCCATGTGTTGTAGAAGCCTTTCATAAGTCTACCAATGTGGATTACGGCAGATTTTTTAGTCTCAGGATCCTCCATTTTAATTGTTTGCTCGATCATATGTTCTACACTGCGCCCATAGTGCATGTACTTGATCTTGGAGTTTTTGTACTCCATGCGCTGAGGTTTTTTTCCGATCACGGACTTTTCTGGCATTGGAAAAGGGGCTTCGATTTCAAGGTCGAAGTTGGAAACAATGTATAAATCATCCCATACCTTTTGATCATTGTCCTGACCGCTTTTGAGGTTCGGGTTGATTTGTTTCATAAGGTCGGTGAGTGTCTGTGCATAGGCACTTCTCTTCTCAGCATCCTCAATTGTTCTGATATGATCAACTAGTTTCTGAATGTTGCGGCCGTATTCTTTCAGCCTCACATCAGCTCTTTCTGTATTATATTCTAATCCCATTAATTCTTAAAGTATAGGTCAAATTAACAATAATTATCTCAAAGGATGACTATGACAGCTATCCTAATCCACGATTCTCAACTTAGCAAAGGTGAGCAAGAGTGTTTTCTCTCCGAAATCTTCAAAGATCACCTTGGCTTTCTTATTGGCACCTTCTACATCCATTTTCGACACTTTGCCAAATCCGAACTTGGGGTGTTCTACCTTCATTCCTTCTTGTAACCCTGACGTATCGCTGGGTTTGAAATCAGCAGACGGCTTGTGGTATTGCATCGGTTTTTTAGGAGCCGATTTCTTTTTTGCCATCAAATTCCGGGCAAAACTTGAATTAAAGCCGGGAGGCCCATCGCTTCTTCCCAGCTTGGGCTCTCTGCTTCCATACCGTGTATTCACAAAAATAAAGCTTGGGTCTACCTCTTCTATAAATCGGCTTGCCTCAGAATTGATGAGCCTGCCGTAACGATAACGTGATAAGGCATAAGAGAAGTATAAGTTTTCTTTTGCTCTGGTAATGGCCACATAAAAGAGTCTTCTTTCCTCTTCTAAGTCATCACGGCTGCTGAGCATCATTTGTGAAGGGAAGAGATCCTCTTCCAACCCAACAATAAATACATTTTTGAATTCCAGCCCTTTGGAGGAATGGATGGTCATTAAAGACACATAGTCATCATTTCCCTTATCATCACTGTCCTGATCGGTTAGCAGGGCAATGTCTTGCAGGAAGGCCCCGAGGCTTTTGTCCTCGACTTCTGGAGTGTCTACAAACTCATTGATTGCATTTAAGAGCTCCTGGACATTTTCGTAGCGGTTTAGGCCCTCTACAGTTTTGTCTTCATAGAGCTCTTTGAGTAAGCCCGAATTCTTTGCTATATGACTGGCTGCCTCGTAGGCGTCTTTACTTTCTACATAGATTTTGAAACTTTTGATCAGGGTTACAAAATCTCTGACCGCATTAGCCGCTCTTCCAGGTAAAAAGGCATCTACGTTGGTGAGTACTTCCCATAGCGGAATGTCATGCTCGAAAGCAGCTACTACAATTTTTTCTACCGAAGTTGTTCCAATACCCCGCTTTGGAAGGTTAATGATTCTTCGAAATGACTGTTCATCTTCCGTATTCATGGCATAACGGAGATAGCCCATGAGGTCTTTGATTTCCTTTCTTTGATAGAAAGAGAGACCACCAAATATTTTGTAATGAATACCTGCCTTTCGCAGGGCTTCTTCAATGGCTCTAGACTGGCTGTTGGTTCTATAAAGAATGGCAAAATCTCTGTTCTGATACCCATTTTGACTTTTCTGCTCAAAAATGGCGGAAGAGACAAATCGGCCTTCTTCGTTGTCAGAAACAGACTTGATGAGTTCTATTCTATTTCCCTGATCATTGGAAGTCCAGACGGTTTTCTTCAATTGACCTTTGTTGCGGGCAATAACAGAGTTGGCGGCATTAACAATGTTTTGAGTAGAGCGATAGTTTTGCTCTAACTTGATCACCTTGAGATCAGGAAAGTCCTTCTCAAAGTTCAGAATGTTTTCAATGTTGGCACCCCGGAAAGCGTAGATGGACTGTGCATCATCTCCAACCACCGCGATATTCTGACTGACCGATGATAGCTTCTTGGTAATCAGGTATTGGGAAACATTGGTGTCTTGAAACTCATCAACCAAAACGTATTTGAATCTATGCTGATACTTATTCAGTACATCCAGATGATCCCTGAACAATACATTGGTATTGAACAGTAGGTCATCAAAATCCATGGCATTTGCCTTGAAGCATCTCAGGCAATAGGTCTTATATATTCTCCCCATCTCAGGTTTCTGTGCAGCAGTGTCATCTGCTTCGTAGAGGGGGTTGGCTAAATAGTCCTGCCATGAAACGAGGCGGTTCTTGGCACCTGATATTCTATTGAAAACCACATTGGGTTTATAGACCTTGTCATCAAGACCAAACTCTTTAACAATGGTTTTTATAAGCGACTTAGAATCATCTGCATCGTATATAGTAAAGTTGCTAGGGTAACCTAGCCTATCCGCTTCGGACCTCAGAATTCGTGCAAAAACAGAGTGGAAGGTACCCATCCAAAGATTACGCGCATCATTGCCGACTACTTGTTCAATCCTATGACGCATTTCTTTTGCCGCTTTGTTGGTAAAGGTCAGTGACAAAATATTGAACGGATCTACACCTTTCTCTTTGATTAAATAGGCGATCCTGTAGGTGAGAACACGGGTTTTACCCGAACCGGCACCCGCAATAATCATTGAAGGTCCTTCGGTATTGACTACACCTTCATACTGTGGTTCATTAAGAGAAGAGAGGTATTCCATTCAGCACAAAATTCGGCTCGACTTGATGTTGCAAGTTAAGAGATGAATCTAATTTTCACTTATCAAACCAGAGAAGTATTGCTCATAATTTGTAATCGTATTTTCAATGTTAAAAGTCTCTAGGGCAGTTTGTTTTCCATTTTTGATGAGTTTATTTCTCAGCGCACCATCATGTTTGACTTTCATTATACTCTCTGCGATTTTATCAATGTCCTTGTCTTCGAAAAGCAATCCATTCTCACCATCGTTGATCAAGTCCAAATTACCTGCGTAAGCAGTAGCGATGACTGGTCTTTCAAGGGCCATAGCTTCTAATAGGGATTGGGAAAGACCTTCCATAGTAGATGCCAAAATGTTGGCATCAAATAGCTTGTAATAGTTGAGAATGTCCTTGGCGCCCACTTGCCCTTCGAAGAAAATTTGATGTGGAACTGGAAAAGTCTCTATCAACGCTTTTATTTCCTCAGTTGCCTCAATCCCACAAAACACAGCCTTAATCGGCTCCTCTATTTTTGCTAAGGCCTGGAAAATCTGTACTTGATTCTTCATTCGTGATACACAACCCAATACGAAGTCATCAAGTTTGATATCAAACTTTCTTGCTAAGGAATCGACCTTACCTGGATCGATATGATCATATTTGGCGGTCGGAGTTCCATTGTGAATGACCTTGATGTGTTCTGCTTCAAACCCCAGCTTCACCAAGCCCTCTTTTACTTGTTGACTCACTGCCACAACTCCGGCTGTCTTTTTATTGTAAAGATAGCGCTGCAAAGCGCCACCCATACTCAATGGCATCTGTCTTCTGGTATGGACTATTTCAACCCCGAGATTATATCTCCAGTTGGCAAAGATGCTTGTATATCGGTCGTGGCTTGATTGGGCATTGATCAGTTGAATGTGATTTGTCTTAACAGCATCTCTGATTTGCTTCCAGTTTTGAAAATCGAATTTACCTTTGAATGTCATTGGAATACGATTCACTTTTGAGCCTTCCAGCAACTGCCAAAGCAGGCTTTCTTTTCTAATGCCAATATGAATATTATGACCACGATCGGCCAGTCCTTTGGCTAGATAGGCGATGGAATTGGTAGAGCCCGCTACATCACCCTGATAGGTAAGAAATAGAATGTTTAGCTTTTTCAAATTCTTGATTTCACAAAAAACACCAAACCAATCTTGATAAGCAAGTTCTCTAATTAGGATATAAGATATAAATGAACTTTAACACATTTGGCTAACTGAAACATAGCTGCGAAAACTAGGAACTAGCGGGCATAATTTATTAATTTTAGCGCATGTCGGAAGATGTATTACAAGACGAACAAGAAGTTCAAAGACAGAATTATTCGGAGAAAGAGAAGACCGAGATTTTTGACAATGAATTTATGCCTCATGTAGATTCAATGTACAATTTTGGTTATAGACTTACTTTTGACGAAGATGACGCAAAAGACCTGGTGCAAGACACTTATTTAAAGGCTTTTAGATTCATCAATTCTTTTCAGAGAGGAACTAATGCAAAAGCGTGGTTGTTCCGAATCCTGAAAAACAGTTTCATCAACGAGTTTCGAAAGAAGAGTAAACAGCCTTCTAAAGTTGACTATAACGAAGTAGAGCAATTCTATAACTCTGATGACGCTGGCGAAAGTATCACAACCGATTTGAGAGTTGAGACAGTTCAACACATGATCGGGGATGAAATTTCCGGAGCACTCAATGGTATTCCGGTAGATTTCAGAACGGTGATCATACTAAGCGATTTAGAAGGGTTTACCTATGAAGAGATGTCCAAAATTTTGGATATACCGATAGGTACAGTTAGATCTAGATTGCACAGAGCGCGTAATATGCTAAAGGAAAGATTGGCGGGTTACGCAAAAGAAATGGGATACAATAAAGAAAGTTAAGATGTCGGAGTTTTCAGATTGGTTTAAGGACACATTTAAAAATTGCTATTGCGAGAAAGGGAATCTTGTTGATGAAGATCGATTCTCTGAAATAGTACAATTGGTGCTTGACAATGAAGCAGACGAAGAGTCGATAGCCATTTTTCAGCAAAAAATCAGCACTTGTGTGAAGTCGAATTTCACATACGAGAAAGAAAAGAGTATGCGCGAGGAAATTCAGAAGAAGCTTTCAACGCATAACAATGATATTCCTAATGATCTGGCACAGATGATCAGGAAAAGTGTCAACCTATAAGTAATGAAGAAAGGCAAGGCATTTATCTTTACCGCACCGTCCGGTTCGGGTAAAACCACTATTGTAAAACATCTATTAAGTCATAACCCAAGCTTGGGTTTTTCTATCTCAGCTTCTACCCGTGATAAGCGTGGAAGAACTGAGGAGAACGGAAAAGACTATTACTTTCTTAGCAGGGATGATTTCAGGCAAAAGATAGAAGAAGAAGCCTTTATCGAGTGGGAAGAAGTTTACACAGGGAATTACTATGGTACGCTCAAGTCTGAAGTCCAAAGGATTTGGGACGAAGGAAGGCATGTAGTTTTCGATGTTGAGGTAAAAGGAGCACTCAAACTCAAAGAATATTTTGGTGATGACGCACTGGCTATTTTTGTCAAAGTCCCCAGCATGGAAGAGCTTGAGAAACGACTGACAGGTAGAGGTACAGAATCTCGAGAGAGTCTTTCGCAAAGACTATATCGGGCGAAGTTTGAAATGACTTTTGAAAACAAATTCGATGTTAGCCTGCTTAATGAGACAATGGAAGAATCCTTTGTGAAAGCAGAAAAGCTAGTTGAGGAATTTATAAACTCTTAAGAATTGCGTATAGGGCTATTTTTTGGTTCATTTAATCCTATCCATATAGGTCATTTGGTGATAGCCGATGTAATGGCTGATCAAACGGACTTGGATGAGGTTTGGTTTGTGGTGAGCCCTCTTAACCCCTTCAAGAGCAGCAGTACACTGTTGCATGAGTTTGACAGGCTCAAGATGGTCGAGTTGGCAATTGCCGACAATTATAAGTTCAGAGCCAACGATGTAGAGTTCAATATGCCAAGGCCAAGTTATACGGCCGATACTCTAGGTTATTTGGCCGATAAAAATCCGCAGCATGAGTTTAAACTTATCATTGGTGAGGACAATCTGCTCCACTTTCATAAGTGGAAGAATCACAAAGCTGTTTTGGAGAATTTTGGCCTTTATGTCTATCCTCGACCTCAGGTAGATAGATCGAAGATCAAAATTGAGCATGAAAACATCCGATATGTTGATTCGCCAATGCTTGATATTTCTGCCACTTTTATAAGAAACTCTATTCGCAACGAACATTCAGTGCAGTATTTATTGCCACAACCGGTGGTTGACTATATTAAGATTAAGAAATTTTATCAATAGTTACGATTCACGTTATTTATGAATTCTTAACGCTGGTTGGTTTTGATAACACGCCAAAACATTGGACTTTAAAAAAGTTTATCGAGCAGCGGACATTTTGGACTATTAGCTCGTCTAACTACTGTCAAACTGCTTTTGGAACATAGCCTTTTTTGGCGCGTTAATTGTTCAAAAGTCGAAAACCTCAACAAATGCAACGCATACTTTTAATCACAATGAGTCTATTGATGCCACTGGGTCTTCTGGCACAAGGTATCAAAGGAACAATCAAAGACAATGAGGGTAATCCCTTACCTTTTGCTTCGATCTATGTCAAGGAAATGGGCACAGGAACCTCATCCAATCTTGAGGGTAACTATGAGTTGCCTTTGAAAACAGGGAAATATAGTGTGGCCTATCAGTTTATGGGCTTTACTACTCAAATTAAGCAGATAGAAGTCACAAGTGGATTCACAACATTAGACATTGTACTGGTTCCTCAGGTCATAGAACTCCAATCTGTAGAAGTAGTTGGCAAACAAGAAGATCCTTCATACACCATAATGAGAAAGGCAATAGCCAAGGCCAAATATCATTTGTTGCAGAATGACAGTTACTCCGCTGAAGTGTATATGAAGGGCACAGGGCAAATCACAAAAGTGCCATGGATATTGAGAAGAACACTTGAGAAAGAAGGCATTGATACGAGTCAAGTATTTACCTCAGAATCAGTGAGTGAGATATATTTTGAACGACCCAATACTTTTTCTGAAAAGGTAATATCAGTTCGTGCCTCAGGACAGGATATGGACAACGCCAATCCGAACTCTTATATCAATAGTAGTTTTTATTTACCAGAAGTTGTAAACGCGATATCTCCACTGAGTCCAAGGGCCTTTTCATACTATAAGTTTGAATATCAAGGGAGTTTTAGAGAAAGGGGTTATGAGATCAATAAGATCAAGGTGACACCAAGGTCTAAGGGAGATGATGTTTTTGAAGGTGAAATATACATTCGGGAAGACTTTTGGAATATTCATTCATTGGACTTGACTACAAGTCTGATGGGTTTTAAGATAGGGATAGAGCAAATTTTTGCACCGATTGAAGGCGAAACATGGATGCCTGTAACCCAAAAATTTGAATTTGGAGGTTCTATCTTTGGTTTGGCTGGGAAGTACTCCTATTTGGCTTCAGTGAGTAACTATGAGGTGACCCCTAACAAGGATTTAGATCAGTCGGTGGTGCTTATTGATGAAAAGATAGCTCCAGCACCAGAAGAGATAGAGGCGATAAAATCCGGAGATCTGGATGTCGGGGTAAAGGAAGTTTTCGAAGAAAATAAGGAGGTGTCTCGCAAACAGTTCCGAAAGCTGATGCGTGAATATGAAAAGCAGGAACGCGAGGCGGAAGAAGAGCCCGATGTAATCTCAGATTATAGTTTTAAGGTAGATACTTTAGCAGCCCAAAAGGATTCTGTTTACTGGGCCAAGCTTAGGCCAGTACCATTGACTGCTAAAGAGGTTGAAAGCTATGTGAGAGAAGACAGTACATATTTTGCTGACAAAGCCCAAGCAGAGTCTGATACGCTAAGACTTCAAAATGGAGAGAGATTTAAGTTCACTGATCTACTAGGTGGTGGTTACTACAAACTGGGAGAACGGCTTAGATTTCAACATAAGGGACTATTAGTAGGCACTGGGTTCAATACAGTGGAAGGCTGGCAAGTAGAGGCAAAGGGGGAATTCTTTTGGCGGAAAGACACAACCACTCGTTTGAGAATCACTCCATTTGTACGTTATGGATTTGCCAGTGAGCAAGTGTATGGTAAAGTAGAAACGGTTTTCGGTGTAGGACAACGCGAGCAAAGGAATACTTTCAGAGTTTCTGGCGGCCATTATATCAGTCAATTCAATCCAGGTATTGTCAACCCGCTAATCAATAGTTATGTGACCCTTGTGGGGAGACGCAACTTTATGAAGCTTTATGAAAAGACTTTCGTGAAAGCCACTTGGGCAAGAAGGATTAGATATAAACATACCCTCGGAGCAGGCTTTGAATGGGCTGATAGAAATGAACTTTTTAACAATACTAACTTTAGCTTTGGGGATCGATCGGAAGTTGCCTTTAGGCCTAATAGACCATTGAATCTTGAACTTGGCAACGAGGCAGTCATCTCTAGGCCAGTTGCCTCAAAGGCATATTTGTATTATGCGGTACGCCCTTGGTTGAAGTTCAGAAGATTCAATGGTAGACTAATTCCTATCGGTGATACTTCTCCGGAATTTAAGCTGACCTATAGGAAAGGTATTAATGGCTTGTTCGGAAGTGATATAGATTATGATCATATCGAGTTAGGCCTGACAAGTCAGATTAGTTTAGGTGTTAGGGCATTAGTAGACATAGAGATGGAAGCCGGAAAATTCTTAAATAATGATGCCGTGGCCTTTACCGATTTCAAGCATTTTAGTGGAAACAGACTATTGTTTGTGCCACTCAAAGTGACCGGAGGTTTTAGAATGCTGGATTACTACAGGTTTAGTACAAGAGATGAATACTTCTCAGTCTTCAATCACTTTAGATTTAGAAAACTGGCTTTCACGCACTTGCCGATGCTCCGATTCAGCGGTATTAAGGAGAACTTATTTCTTAACTATTTAAGAACCCCTGCTGCTGAAGATTATGCCGAGGTAGGCTATACCATCGATAATATTCTCCGAATCTTCAGACTAGAATTCATCCAGTCATTTCAGGGATGGGAAGCCAAGGACTTTGGAGTCAGAATAGGAGTCGCTGCTATTATCGGGGACAGTAACTAGGAAATTTTGATGCTTATGAAAGTTTAACTACTTGATTAGTTGTATTTAAACTAATTAAATAGTTATTTAACTAAGATTTTAAACTTAGTGAATTATGGGCTATAACAAAAAACGACAAAGCCAGGAGGTAAATGCCGGTTCAATGGCAGATATCGCCTTTCTACTACTCATTTTCTTTTTGGTAACCACACAAATCGCTACCAATAAGGGACTCACAATGGTGCTTCCACCGCCTAAGGAAGACAACATTGATGTTCCATTGAACGAGAGGAATGTCCTGAAAATCCAAATTAACTCAGCCGACAAGATTCAGATTGAAGAAGAGCCAGTACCTAATCTGGATGACATTGATAAAATTGTCTATGACTTTGTCTTGAACTTTGGCAATGCGGATGATAAGAAGCGTGGTAAATCGAATATGAGTGATCAAGAAACTTTTCAAACGCTTCCAGCTTCTATGAAGAATTATATTACTCGTAACCTAGGTCGACAGGATTCTTCTGATGGTCCTAGCGAAGCTGTGGTATCGGTGAAGACGGATAGGGGTAGTGGATACGACATGTTCATTAAAGTGATGGATGAAATCAATGCAGCCTACTACAGAATTTATGGAGAACGTGTTGGATTGACTGCCGAGGAGTACCGCAAGTTAAATCGCAATGATCCACGTCAGCGTTTGTTGTATGAGCAAGGGAAACTTGGTATCGGCAAAGGCATCTCACTAGCAGAGCCGACAGCTGTTGGAGGCAGTTGATCAAGAATTTCGTTTCGTTTTGGCATTTGAATTGATAAGGGTTTCGGAAGAAACCCTTTTCTATTACTTTAGTGAAAAACGAAACAATGAGAGTTCTAGCAATCTGTTTGGTACTGGCTTTATCGACTTTATCGCTTTCAGCACAGAAGACATTTAAGGAAGGGAAACATTATGAGGTAGTCTCGAATCAAAAGACTGCTAAACCAACAGTGACGGAGTTCTTTTCCCTTTATTGTGGGCATTGTTTCCAATTTGAGGCCTTGGTCGATACACTGGCGGCATCATTAAAGGGAGGAGCTAAACTTGAAAAATCTCATGTTAACTATCTTCCAAGAGACAATGAAGAGACTCAGTTCGGTATTGTCAAGGCATTCGTGGCCATGCAAGACTTAGGGATTCAGAAGGAGCTCACCGCTCAGTTTTTTGCAGCCATTCATATGAAGGGAATAGACATTGATTCGGTAGATGATATCAAGCAGGTTTTTCTGGCTAATGATGTTTCTGAAGAAAAATTCAAAGCACTTTTCAATGATCCAGATTTGATCAGTCGTGCTGAGGCGATGTCTAAGCTTTGGGAAGAGAAGAAAGTCACCAATGTACCTACCTTAGTAGTCAATGGTATGTATAAAATTGATATGAGCAGTGTCAGAAGTTTACAACAGCTTATAGACCTGACTAATTATCTTTTGGCTAAGTAGCCAGGCCTCCATTTAAAAAAAAGACTTTGATCCTTCAGTTTTCTTGTGTCAATTTAGATGCAAACCTTAAAACTGATGAAGAATCTTTATCTCTCTTTTCTCTTACTCTTTCTTTACGCATGCCAACCGAGCACAACCAGTGAGGTTGAGAAATGGCAAGCACAAGCAGAAAAAATTACCATTATCCGAGATGATTATGGTGTACCGCACATCTATGGAAAAACTGACGCTGATGCAGTTTTCGGCATGCTGTATGCCCAATGCGAAGATGACTTTCCCCGAGTGGAAAGAAATTATTACTGGGCGATCGGGCGACTAGCGGAAGCCGAAGGAGAGGCTGCTTTATACAGCGACCTGAGAGCAAGACTCTATATGACGATTGATGAGGCGAAAGAAGCCTATGCATCTGCACCAGACTGGTTGAAGAAATTATGCCAGGCATATGCCGATGGAATCAACTACTATTTACATACACACCCTGAAGTACAACCCAAGGTGCTCACTCGTTTTGAGCCTTGGTTTCCAATGTTCTTTTTCGAAGGATCAATCGGTGGAGACATAGAAAGTGTCTCTACAAGAAGAATTCGTTCTTTTTATGGTGAAGGCAAATCCATGGCTTTTGCTGACATTACCCCTCAAGAATCATTTGAACTAGAGCCAAGTGGTTCTAACGGGTTTGCCATATCAGGTGAACACACCGCTTCTGGGAACGCCATGTTGCTTATAAACCCGCATACTTCCTTCTATTTTAGAGGGGAATCTCAAGTAGTAAGTGAGGAGGGGCTAAACGCCTATGGAGCCACCACTTGGGGGCAGTTTTTTATCTATCAGGGTTTTAGCGAAAAGAATGGCTGGATGCATACCTCTACACGAGTCGACTTCATGGATGATTTCCTAGAAACCGTGGAGGAGCGAGATGGTAAACTTCAGTACAAGTATGGTGAGGAATGGAGAGATGTAGAAGTGGGAGAGGTAACCTTGAAGTATAAGGATGGTGCCGAAATGAAAGAAAGAACCTTCCCAACTTATAGAACACACCATGGACCGATCACCGGTAAAATTGATGACAAATGGGTGGCGACTAAGCTTAATTGGGAGCCTGTAGATGCACTTATCCAGTCCTTTACAAGAACAAAGACTGCTAATCATGAGGAGTTTTGGGAAATGATGAAAATCAGAAGAAACTCTTCTAACAATACCGTTTATGCCGATGCTGATGGTACCATTGCCTATTATCATGGTGACTTCGTACCGAAGCGTGACCCTCAGTTTGATTATCAAAGGCCTGTAGACGGCAGTAATCCAGCTACTGACTGGCAGGGGATGCATGAGTTAGATGAAATAATTACAATTATCAACCCAGGAAATGGTTGGATTCAAAACTGTAATTCTACTCCATTCACGGCAGCAGCTGAGTTTAGTCCAAAAAGGGAGGATTATCCATTTTATATGGCTCCTGATGAGGAGAACTTTAGAGGGGTACATGCTGTACAACTGTTAAGTGAGGTAAAGGACTTAACCATTGACGGACTGATCGAATTGGCGCATGACCCATATTTGCCGGCTTTTGAAAAGGTAATTCCTGGATTATTGAAGGCAATCGAAAGTAGTCCTGCGAAGATGAGATCATTGAGAGGACCTTATCAGGTGTTGAAAAATTGGGATTTAAGGACTTCGAAGGAATCGGTAGCCATGACACTGGCACATTTCTATGGTACCATTTATAACCGAAAAGGAAAGAACCCTGAAGGGCTTAGAGGTAACGAACGCTTTGATTATTTTGGAACAGGCTCACCCTATGCCGAGCGTATTTCCATTTTCGAAGAGGCAGTTGCAGCTATTACCGAAGACTTTGGTACCTGGGAGACTCCTTGGGGAGATTATAACCGCTTCCAGAGGCTCTCGGGAGATATGAACTTACAATATGACGATAATGCCCCAAGTATTCCTGTGGGTATGACTACTAGTCGTTGGGGCGCTTTGGCTGCCTATGGTGCCAGAAGTTTTAATGGGACAAAGAAAATCTATGGTTATAGAGGAAATAGCTTTGTAGCGATGGTTGAGTTTGGTGATAAGGTAAAAGCTAAGACTATGTTGGCCGGAGGCCAAAGTAATGACCCTAACTCGCCTCACTTTGATGATCAGGCACAGCGCTATGCTGACATGCAATTCAAAGATGTCGCCTATTATAGAGAAGATGTGGAGGCCAGGGCACAGGAAACCTATAGCCCTGGAAATAGAAAATAAGGAGATGGTGTTTGGTCATTAATGGATTGGTGACCAAACACCATTCACCAATAATTACTCCGTTCTTAGGTTCTTCACTGGGTTAGACATAGCGGCCTTTATCGAGTGATAACTCACTGTAATCCAGGCTACGGCCAGTGAAACAATTCCTCCAATTACAAAGGAGATCCAGGTATCCATCATATTAATTCTGTAGGCGAAGCTCTCTAACCACTGACCCATCACCCACACTGCAGCCGGTATGGCCAGTACAACTGCGATAAAAATCAACTTATTGAAGTCATTCATTAATAAGAAAACTACTCTGGCTGAAGTAGCGCCTAGAACTTTCCTCACTCCAATTTCCTTGATTCTGCTGCCAATTATGAAGGTAGCCAGACCGAATAAGCCAATACAAGCGATCCAAATGGCGATGCCGGTAAATACCAAAAAGAGATCACCGGATTTCTTTTCTGCTTCATATAGTTCAAGCAAAGTATCATCCAAAAAGCTGTAGACATAGGTTTGATTTGGAGCCTGTGCTCTCCAAATTTCACGAACTGATTCAATAATGCTTGCCGCCTGATTCTGGTCAATCTTGAGTGCCAGATTGGCCACATTGCCACCAAATGAACTCTCATCACTGAAAATTGCCATAGGCGTGATTTCGGTATGTAAGGACTTATAATTGTAGTCTTTGATAACGCCTGCAACCTGATAGACAGCATCACCTCCTGGATTGTTGGCACCCTGAACATTGATCACCCTCTGCCCAACAGGATCTCCTTCGATGCCCAGGGCGCTCACTGCTGATTCGTTTAAGATCAGGGAGAGGGTGTCCTGGTATTCTTTAGAGAAAGAACGACCTGCAATAAGCTCCATCTGCATGGTTTCCTGAAAGTCATCAGCGAATACAGCACAATTGAGCGCTATGGATTCGTTTACTCCCTGAAGTCGGAAAGACGCACCGAAGTAAAAGCCGCTTCCGGGCATGGCACTTGATGCACCCATGCCGTTGACACCAGGAATTTTACCAACCTCAGTCTTAAAAGTCTCAATGTCCGGTACACTGAAGGCCCTTTCAATAACGAGTATATTGTCTTTTTCGAAGCCAAGATTTCGGTCTTGCATATAACGCATCTGTTGTCCAACAATCAGTGTGCTACAAATGAGTACAATGGAGATAAAAAACTGGAAAACGACTAAGCCATTTCGAATCCATGCACCGTTTTTACTATGGATCATTTTGCCTTTCAGCACAACAACAGGTTGAAATGAGGACAAAACAAAGGCCGGGTAAATGCCAGCTATACCACCAAGAATCAAACTAAAAGCAGCAAGAACTCCAATGTTCGTTGCCGTGGTAAATTCACTCAGCAAAATGGATTTGTCAGTGAATCCATTGAAGGCTGGAGTGATCAGGTAGACGAGCCCTACAGCAATCAACATTCCGGCAACACTTACAAAAACTGATTCTATGAGGAACTGACTAATCAATTGTTTTTTCTCTGATCCTAGAACCTTTCGAATGCCTACCTCCTTCGCTCTTTCGGTAGACCTGGCTGTTGCCAGGTTTATAAAGTTTACCGCTGCAAGTGCTACAATGAATACCGCAATAGAAAGGAAAATGTAGATGTAAGTGATATTGCCATTAGGCTCGAATTCAGCTTCTAGCTGCGATTTCAGGTGAATGTCAGTGACAGGCTGAAGAAAGTAATTATAGCCATTTCCACTGGCTTTGAATTCTTCAAATGAAATCTTCTGGTTTCGTTCAATTTGCCCTGCAGCGTAAGTTTCTACCAGGTCAACATATTTCTTGTTGATTAATTCGGGGTCTACTCCCTGTTTCAGTAAGAGATAGTTGTGTACTGAAAAATTCACAAAGTTGGCTTGAAGAAAGTTGAGTAACTCTAAGTTGATCAGCAGGTCAAATTTGAAGTGAGTATTTTCGGGAGTGTCTTCGGCTACACCTGTGACAATCAAGTCTCCCAGGTCTGATTTCAAAATTTTACCCACGGCTTCATCTTGCCCAAAGTATTTGATAGCTGTACTCTCCGATATTATAACAGCATTTTGGACATCGAAAAGTTCGGTCTTGTTGCCCTTCAGCAGCTTGATACCAAAGAGATCAAAAAAGTTCTTATCCGAAGCTCTTAAGTCGTTTTCCAGGAAGGTTTCGTTTTCGTAGGTAACGTTGATGCCAAAGCCCGGAAAGATTCGGCAGAAAGCTTCGACTTCAGGAAAGTCAATTGCTGCTTGTTCCGCCATTGAAAACGGGGTAACGGCATAATGTGAGATGTGGTCAGGATAGAACCTGTCCAGTGCCACACGGTACAATCGGTCTTTATTGGGGTGATAGTCATCGTAACTAGTTTCACTGTGTACATAAAGTAAGATGAGCATGCAGACTGCTAGACTTATAGCGAGCCCGCCAACATTAATGAAAGTGTAAAGCTTGTTTTTGAGCAGGTTTCTGAATGCTAGTTTGGCGTTGATTCTAAACATGGCTGAAAAGTTGTTATCGTTGAGTTTGACTTTTTTGAGTACTGATGGCCTGATCATTTTCAGGACCTCTTTTTTGTAAAGCCTCGCGGCAATGGAATGTCCGTGCTCGCTAAGGTTTTCGGAGAACTCCTCCTGTAGGTCTCCTTGTAGTTCTAAGAAATATTCCTCCTTGCAGAACCATTCGAAAAGTCTGGTATAAAGCTTTGGAGGCAGTTGTTTCTTACTATGCATATTGAAGCTCTAGCCTAATGCTTGGGATTTTGTCCCAAAGGGTATCTCTCATTTCACGGGCTTCGTGCAAAGCTTGTTTGCCCTTATTGGTTACTTCGTAGTATCGTTTAGGCCTGCCACCACGTTCCTCATTGGCTTCACCTTGTCTTGACTTCAGAAGGCCTTTTTCTTCGAGTCTGGTCAAGGCGGTATGAAGTGCGCCTCGGCTGATGCTTCGGTTTATATTTTTGTTAATCTCTTTTTTGATGCTAACGCCATAGGCATCGTCACCTAAAACAAGAATGGTTAGGAGGGCTACTTCCTGAAATTCGCCCAAATGGGTCCCCTTCATAGTATGCTAGTTCTAATTTGAAGACTAATATAAAAAACTTGTTCTAAAATGAAGACATGAAAATAAAAAGAGAATACTTCATCCTCTCTTTATTCTGAATTACTCGTTTTGTATGGAATCTACAGGGTTTTGAACGATGGTTTTCCAGGTTTGACTTGAAACAAGTGTAGCTATAACAAGTGAAAACAGTAGGAATGCCCCAAGGAAATGAAATAGGGTAATTTCCAGGGGAATGGCAAGATCAGGAGAGAGCTCTAAGAATAGTAGGTATGCTAAAGGGCAAGCAATCAATCCGGCTACGATAAGTTGTAATAGAGTAGACCTTAGAATGAGTTGCATGATTTGCCTGAAACTTGCTCCAAGCACTTTTCTTATGCCAATTTCCTTCTCTCGGGTTTTAGACTGGTATATGGCCATTCCAATTTGCCCCATTAATGTAATGGCAATGATCGATGCGAATACAAAAATTAGCGCACGAACAATATTCTTGAATTGACTCATTCGGTTGGCCAATACATCATCTACAAATACGGGTTGAAAGTCGTGTTTGGGGTATCTGAGCTTGAATAATTCGCCTAATTCACTTATTGTCCTTGCAAATGACACCTTATTAAGTTGCAGCATCAGAGTGCCGAAGGGATATTCATGTGTTATCAATACAGCGGCTGGTTTGGCCTTTTCAACGGGGTCCGTGAGATTCAAATCATTTATGATTCCTAAGACCGGATAATAGTCTCGTCCCAGGGAGTAGGTAGTTTGATCAAATGCCTTTATGGAATCGGTCATAGCTTCAGTAAAGGCTTGGTTGACCAAAAAATAGGGTCGATCCATTACCAATTCTTTATCAGTTAACCACGCTATAGACTTACCGAATGTTGATACAAAGCCACTATCCGCTTGAAGAACAACAGTCGGATATCTTAGGTTAGGATCCTCTATATGCTCCTTTCTTACGCCAAAGTTTCCAAAAGAGCTCATGAAGGGAACAGCAAGAGTTCCAGCTATGGATTCTACTCCAGTCAAGCGTTGTGCCTCTGTTTTAAATACAGAACTCAAACTATCCGAAGAAGGTAAGTCAATAGCTACGATTTGTTCGCCACTAAAGGGTGTACTCTGATGTAAAATAAGGCCAGACTGAAAAAGGGTCAATATTCCCAAGGTAAAGACCAAAAGGCTTATTGTTACTTGGGTGGTTATTAGGCCTTTTTTGAGCCTCACAAATGATATACTGTTTCTTTCAGTTGACTTTCTGAACAAACTGAGAATGGAAATTTTAGAGAAGAATAGTCCTGGAACCAGGCCGGAAATAATACCAGTAATAAGAGAGAATAATAAGAATAATGATACCTGACCAAAGCTTAGGTTTTCTTGAAAAGTGAAATCCGTAAAAGAGGCTACACTTGGGGCCAGCAGCTTAAAGATGAGAATGGCGAGCACAAAGCCCAGAAGTGAAAGCATGGTGGTTTCTATCAAAAACTGATATAGCAAGGAGTATCTTCCGGTTCCCAAAACCTTTCGAATACCCACTTCCCTTGCTCTTGAAATCGCATTGGCCATGGCCAAATTAGTGTAATTGAAATTGGCAATCGCCAGAATCACAATCATCAGTATAATGAGCATATTTTGTCCATCACTATTTAAGAGTACTCCCTTGTTGTGAGTGGCATTAGATTGGGCCAATTCAGACAGAGGTTCGAGCACGTAGTTGTATTCAATGCCTTGTTCGGAATTATTCAATTCCTCATTAATACTTGCAGAAAGCAGTGCCAGTTTGCTCTCGACATAAGCAGTCTCAGTATTAGGCAAAAGCTTGAGGTATAAAGCTTGCATAGAATGGACTTTCCAACTCGTATAAAAAGGTGATGCTGTATGATCTTGATATTCACTGTGTAGAAAGTCAAAGTCCAGGTGAGATATTTCAGCTGGGTCTTCAACTACACCACTTATGATGTACTTTCCCAAGCCTGAACCAATTACAGTCTCTCTCGAATAGTATTTATCCATGAGCTTCTTGGTAATGATGATATGCCTCGGGTTCTCAAAGAGACTCTCTTTACTGCCCAAAATTATCTCATAATCGAGTATCTCTAAAAAGTCCTTGTTGATCGCTTGTCCAAGTAAATTGCGCCTGGCCCCTTTAAGATAAGCGGCCGTATACATCACCTGGTTTTGAATTATGCCAATATGCTCTGCCTCAGGAATTGCCTCTTCAACTTTTTGGTAGAGTGATATTTGAGTAGTTGCACTTAAACTGAAACCATCTAAATCTTTTGATTCCAGGTTTATCCGATAGATTCGGTCACCATCAGAAAACTTCTTATCAAGCTGCTGATTCGAATAAATAGCATTGATGCAGAAGAGACAAACGGCAATAGCAGCTGCAAAACCAGTGGTATTCAAAAGAGTATAGGATAAGTTCTTTTTCAAGTTTCGGAAGCTCATTTTTAGAAAATGGCTTATCAATGAGTTTCTCATAATGGGTGAATGAGTGGTCCTTTTAAATACAGATGGTCTGAACAGCTTTATGACTTCTTTCCTATAAAATGAATGTGCCTTCCCAGGCCCGAACTCTTCCTGAATATGACAGAATCGTTCCTCTAAATCGCCTTGCAGCTCCTCGTAAAAGGACTCATCGCAAAACCATTTGAACAGCTTTGTCCAAAACTTTGGAGTTTCTTTATTCATTTCTTAAGGATTGAACCGGGTTGGCCCGCGCAGCACGCCAGGTTTGTGACCCAACAGCCAAGGCCGAAAGACCGAGTAAAACAAGTATGGATTGAAGAAAGTCGACAGTACCTAATCCCACGTTATTATGAATCTGTGATAAAAACAGCCCCTCATATACAAAGTATGAGGCAAAACTACCCAGTAGCGCTGCTATAATGACCAAAAACAAATATGACTTGGAGAGTGTAATTACCAGGTTCTTAACTGAGGCACCTATGGCTTTTCTCACTCCAATTTCCTTAACCCTTGTTTCAACGTTGAAAATGGCCATACCCAAAAGACCAAGGCAGGCGATACTGATAGCAACAACACCTAAAAACCCAAGAACCTTCATGAAAATGAGGAATAGTCCGAATAGATCTTGGAGTTCCTGGTCCAGAAACTTGGCCTGCATTTTTTGATCTTCATCGACTGTTTTCCAGGCAGACTCCAGTTTACTGAAAGTTGTGCTTAAGTCTGCAGTTTGCAGCTTAAGATTAAGGTATTCGAAACCTCGAGTATCCTCGAACATGATCAGACTTGTAATGGGTTCTTCGATCGATTGATAATGAAAGTCTTCAAAAACCCCTACAATGGTCAGTGCTTTGTTGTTGATATAGAACTGTTTGCCTAATGCTTCACTAATAGATTCAAATCGGTACGACTTGATAAAGTGTTCATTGACCATTATCTCTGATATAGGTGCATTCTTTGGCTGAGGATTGAAAGTTCTTCCTGCCAATACCTCTATCTCATATACATCAAAGTAGGAGGGGCTTACCCCCATGGTAAAATTGTATGTCGAGTCATTTGTTCTGGGATCTTTCAATATACTTCGTTCCCAAACGCCTGTGCCTGGTATCATAGATGAAGCTGAAATCTGGGTCACCTCAGGTATTTTTTCGAATTCCGGCAATAGCTTAGCAAGATCATTGCCCTGAAGGGGAATATTCAGGATGTTCTCTTTTTGAAACTTCATATCGAAGTTTACGCTGTAGTTATACTGTTTAAAGAGAATACTGACGCCTACTAAAAATACCATGGACAAGGTGAACTGAACGATCACCAGGGCTTTACGTACATTGAGTTTAGAAGAGAAGCGCATTGAGCTCCCACTTCTCAATGCACTGAGTGGCTTTATGCGAGCAAAGACTAAGGCAGGAATTAGTCCTGTAAGAATACCAACAACCGTGGCAAAGACTATGAAGTAGCCAAAGAGTATGGCCGGTGTTTCAAGTTGTAATACAGTATCAATTCTTGGTATATGAGCCAAAAAGAATGGTTTAATCCAAAGGAAGATGACAATAGAAAAGAAAACTGCTAAGAGGGTAATTAATACAGTTTCAATGGTGAACTGAATCAAGACATTGCCTTTAGAACTGCCGACAACTTTTCTAATCCCAATTTCCTTGGCTCTTCTAAGTGCCCTGGCAATGCTGAGATTGGTATAGTTAAAACACGCTGAAAGTAGAATGGCTAAGGCAATGCTACCCAATATAATCAGAGGCGTAACGTAGAACTCACCCCCCAACTGATTGTCAAGATCTCTGCCGGGAATAATACTTGTAAGTGCCTGTAGTTTGAACGATACATCGAGGTTTTCATACTGACTATAAATCTCTTGATTAAGTGTGCCTAGCCATTGATTAAGCTTTTGTTGATTATGAGGCTCAGACAGTAGGACATAGGTATAGTGGGTATTAAAGTTTTTCCATGGTTCGGGGCCAGCTTCCAGTGTATTGAGAGAGGTTATCACTTCAAAACTCATATGAGAATGAGCAGGTGGTGTTTCTACGATTCCCGATACTATGTATTCGCCTTGCTCCGATAGACTTAATACTTTCCCCATTGGGTTCTCATTGGGGAATAGCTTGGTAGCCGATTCTTGTGTTAGCACAATTGAATTGGGAGCCTGCAAGATGGTGGACTTGTCCCCTTGAACTAATTCAAATGAGAAGAGATCAAAGAAGTTCTCACTAGCGTAAATGCCGCTTAGCTGTATGGTTTCATCAGCTACTTTAAGCTGACCATTGAATCTTCTCCTAATACTGACAACCTCTTCGACTTCGGGTATTTCGGATTGAATTTTTGATGCAAGGGGAGGTGGACTGGTTGCATTTTCATTCACCTGGAATCCAGGTTGAACGGGCGTACTTGTTATCCGATAGATGCGGTTCTTCTTCTCATGGAATTCATCAAACTTATAGGCATCATAGACAAGGTTGACCACCAATAGGCAGACTGACATACCTATAGCCATGCCAGTGATATTAATAAAAGAGAATAGCTTATGTTTTGCCAGATTCCGAAATGCAACTTTTAGAAAATTCTTATACATACTCATGTTGTTTAATTGACGTTTTTGACCTTTTTTAATCACCGAAAAACGTATCATTTTCAATACTTCTTTTCGGTAGTTTGCTCTGGCCTGACCAAGACCAGCATTATTAGTATCTAAATAAAATCGCTCCTCCAGGTCTCCTTGTAGTTCTTCGAAGAAGGATTCATCACAAAACCATTGGAAGAGGTTCGTCCAGAACTTAGGAGGGAGATTATTCATTTCTTAGTGTTTCGGCAGGGTTGAGCTTGGCGACTCGCCAGGTTTGAGAGATAACTATGATTAGCACCAAAGCGGCTAAAGCAATAACTCCCTTGATTAGTGACCATGAATTCACATTGAGTGGGTTTCGAACTTCTGATGCTACTAGATTCACGAATACCAGATAAGCTAGTGGGGTGGCAATTAATGCCGCTATGGTTATCGTGTAGGTTGTACTTTTTAAAATCAATCCTGTAATCGACTTCATTGCTGCACCCATTACCTTACGAATGCCAATTTCCTTCACACGAGATTGTGCATTGAACAATGCCATTCCCAATTGGCCAAGCAATGATATCAAGATGATACACCCTCCAAGGAAAGTGATGATCTTTATAGCATTGTACATGTCTTTAAAGGTAAGGTCCGATTCTGATTCAAAGAGAGAGGCCTGGAAGTTATCATTGACGAAAATCTCTTCCCAGATTTTCTCGAGTTCATTGTAAGTATTGACAAAATCGTGGCTTTCTAGTCTCACCACGAGGCGTCCTAAACCGATTTTTTCATCTGTATTAATCAAAATAATCGACTCATCCTGTTTGGTTAGAGGGTTAGCACCAATCGTCTCTTCTAAGACTCCTATAATCTGATAACTCCATTGACTTCCATTAAGTAAAGTGCCCAGCGCTTCGTTTTCTGGGATATTGAGTTTTTGCAGTAATTCAGTACTAACCACAACTTCACGATAATCTGGATTTTTGCTCGCAGAGCTGAAGAAGCTTCCAAGTCTTAATCTGGGACGGAAGACATCATCGAAGCTTTGATCAGTATGAATGGATCTGACATTAAGACTATCGCTCATACCTGGTTTCGTGATTGTGATACTGTTTGGGAAATCAATAACGGGTAATGAAGAGACAACTGTACTGCTAACAACTCCTGAAGTTTTCTCAAACTCCTGTATTAATAAGTTGACCGTTTCTGGAGTACTGTTAACTATGAGTAGCTGGTCGCTTTGAATACCTGTTGGTGAACTTCTAAGCAACCTATTTTGATCGATGATGAGTGAAAGTAAAACAATGCAAAACATGGATACGGTAACTTGAACGCCTACTAGTAGCTTTCTGATCCCTTGCATTGAAAGCGGTTTTTTATAATTGCCTTTGTTAAAAAGGGCTAGAGGAGAAATTCTTGAAAAGAACAGGGCTGGGAAAATACCAGCGATTAACCCCGTGATAAGAGCAAATCCGATAAAGACAAAGATGATTTGATAATTGGAGATTTCTAAAAAGGGGAATGGGATCAGATGCGCAATACGATTAGAGTAATAGCTATATATAATTAGTCCAATTGAAAAACCTAAACTCGAGAAAAGTGAAGTTTCTATCAGGAACTGGGTGATGATTTGCCCTGGCGTACTACCAACGACTTTTCGTATGCCCACCTCCTTGGTTCTTATCAATGCTCGAGCAAAGGACATATTGGTATAGTTGAAGCAGGCCATGGCCACAAGCAAAATGGTAAGAGCGCTGAAAATGATTAACCCTTCTCTTCCAACCGAGCTTCCGATTTCATTGAAAATAGCACCTTCAAACATAAGTCCAGTAATTGGTTGTAAGAAGAATCTCATGTCTAATTGACTTTCCTCTCGCCCTTTATCAATAGTTTCTGAAAGATTGACTAATCGCGATTCAATTGTTTTTCGATCAATGTTTTTGGATATAAGCCCATATAAGTAGTTTCTTTCCCTGTGCGTCCAATTTTGCCTAGAAGCTGGTAAAGCATCTATGTTACCTATTGCTTGAAATGGAATATGAGATTTGTTCTTGGGCGATTGAATAACGGCCCTAACTACTTGGCCTTCAGTTGTGATTTTACCTATAGGGTTTTGTTCGCCAAAAAGCCTTTTAGATGCTTCTTCAGTTATGATTACTGAGTTTATATCTTTAAATAGGTCGCTGTAGCGCCCCTTGACCATGGGGAAGTTAAAAACCTCAAAAAACTCTTTATCCACATATATTCCATCAATGGTAATTGGAGAATCATTCTGCTGAAAGCTCAAGGAAAGGGTCCTGTTGACATGAGTCAGTAAATCAAAGCCAGGAATATCTTGAGAAACTCTCTCTTTTAACCCAAAGGGTGTGGAAGCGTAGTTTTTAGTTTCACCCATTTCGGTAATCTCGGTTGCAATCCTCTGAATTCGCTCGAGATTATCGTGTTGTCCATCAAGTGAATAACCGCTATAGATTATGTTAACAAGAAACAATGAGATGGAAATCGCGGAAGCGAAACCGAGAGTGGTGATAACACTAAAAACCTTATTGCTTTTCAGGCTTCTAACAGATAAGCGCCAATGCATTCTTAAGACTGACGATGTCATTAGACTTTTTGTATTAAAAAACTTGACGACAGAGGGTCTGACCATTTTAATTACTTCTTTGGCGTATATGTGCTTGGCTCTCCTAAGCCCCTTTTCTTTTGCATTAATTGAAAATCGCTCCTCCAGATCTCCTTGTAGTTCTTCGAAGAAGGATTCATCACAAAACCATCGAAACAGCTTTGTCCAAAATTTTGGAGTTGCTCTATTCATCCCTAAGACTGTTAGCAGGGTTTGACCGAGCTGCCTTCAAGGTCTGTGAACTGATGGTGAGGAATGCAATCAAGATGATTATGATAGCTCCTCCTGACAATTCCCAAAAACCAATATTAATTTTATAGACCTCATCTGGCACCACAGTTTTATTGAACATAGTGTAGGCCGCAGGAATCGCTATAGCAGCAGAAATCACAAAGATGAGAAGGAAGTTCTTGCTTAATAGTAGCAGTAGATTCGACAGTTTGGCGCCAAGGACTTTTCTGATAGCAAGTTCCTTAGTTTTGGATTCTGTAGTGTAAACTGCCATGCCGAACAGTCCTAAAATAGAAATGGAGATGGCTATGGCTGCTAACAGCCCGTAAGTTTTGATGGATGCTGATATATCTGAATATGTTCTTTCAATATTCTCGCTGTAGAAACGGGCAGTGAATTCATGATGTTTGTCGACTGTAGACCAGGCATCGGACAATTTTGTCATTGACCCCAAAATATCATCCGTCTCGAGTTTTAGGTTGATATGATAGTGTTGATTTAAACCTGAGGTGAACATGAAGGGAGCCAATGGCTTGTCCATACTACGATCATGAAAGGTTTTGACTACTCCAATGATCTCCCATTTCTTACGGGCGAATGACAGCACTTGACCAACGGCTTCCTGAGAGGGAATTCCAAATGCCTTTAAGGTTAGCTCATTGACTACCAATTTATCTGCAGGAGTATTTTCAGAAAAAGATACACCAGAGATTAGTTCATGATTCATGTTTTCGATGTAACCAGCGCTTACATTGATCGCATTGATCAGTACAGAATCTAAGGGATTATCGTGCTTAACAGAAAAAGACTGATAAGATCCAGTGCTGGCAATCATTGAGGCTGAGGAAATGCCTCCAACTTCCGGTATTCGAGCAAACTGATTCTTCAGAAGTTCAATGTCATTACCCTGGACATCCACGTTCAAGACACTCTCAGTGTCATAACCCAGGTCAAAATTAATGGCATAACGATACTGCTTGTAAGTAAGGGTGACCAGAATAAAGAAACCCATTGATAATGTGAACTGTAGTGCTGTAAGCACCTTTCTGAAGTCTATACCCTGAGAGGTTTTGATGGAAGAGATCCCCTTAATCACTGTTATGGGTTTAAGCTTACTCAACACAATTGCCGGCAGAAATCCTGAGATAGCACCCGTGATAATGGCGAAAACTAAAAACAGGAGGTAAGTCTTAGTATTCAGTAGGAGAGTCACTGTTCTCTCGATGTACAGGTTCAAGGACAGGAACTGAGGTCTTATGAGTGTAAAAAGAACACTGGCTATGATCAGCGCAAAGATTGATACGAATATTGCCTCAATGATGAACTGAAGGATCAATTGAGATTTTGAGGCGCCAACAACTTTTCTCACCCCAACTTCTTTGGCTCTTTTAAGCGTTCTAGCCATAGACAAGTTGGTATAATTAAAACAGGCAGATAAGATTACAATTAGGGCGAGAATAATAATCGAGTTCACATTCTCTCTGGGCATTACTGTGCCAAATTGGTTGAACCTACCATCCCCTGGGAAAATATCGTTTATGGGTTGCAGACTGAGTTTGAGGCTTAGATTTTCAACTTTAGCGTTTTCCTGATCTGCCAAGAGGTCAAGATTTCTCTGAATATTTTCAGTGGCTTGATTTTCAGGAAGCATTATGTATAGATAGCTGGCAGTGCTTTGTCCCCACCTGGTCAATAGACTGCTATTGGTGGTCTTGAGGGTTGCGATTGACCCTATGACATCAAACTGAATATGAGAGTTATGTGGAGGATCTTTGGCCACGCCAGTGATTGTCATCTCTTTGTAGCGTGAGTGCTGAATGGTTTCTCCCACAATGTCTGTTCTGCCGAAAACTCTCATGGCGGTTTTTTCTGTGAGGATAATCGAATATGGATTTTCCAGTGCTGTTTGCTCATCTCCATAAATCAAGGGAAAAGTGAAGGCATTGAAAAAATTAGCATTGGTATGTATACCCATGGTAGTATACCTGTTGTCACCGGAAACCAAGTCGCCCCGTAAACCTCGGTCAACTGGTATCAGGGTTTCCAGCCCTGGGAAGTTATTTTTCAGCTTGTTTTCCGTAATAAGCGGTGTGGTCGCAAAGTAGTCAGTACCTCGGGTCCTTGTCACATCACTTACAACACGATAAATACGATCCCCATTTTCGTGAAAGCTGTCATAACTGTAGATCTCGTTTACAAAGGTGATGGCAATTAGTCCTACGGCCATACTAATGGCAAGTCCTATGATGTTAATGGTGGAAAACAGGCGATTGCGAATAAGGCTCCGAAAAGCCACGATGCTATAATTTCTGAACATAGCGATATTGTTAAGATTTTGAGATTTGACTTTACCCACGACAGAGGGTCTGACCATTTTAATGACCTCCTTGGTGTATATAAGCTTGGCTCTCCTAAGCCCCTTTTCTTTTGCGTTAATTGAAAATCGTTCCTCCAGATCGCCCTGTAACTCCTCGAAAAAAGAGTCATTACAAAACCATTGGAAGAGGTTCGTCCAAAACTTGGGAGGGTGATTATTCATTTCTCAGTGTTTCGGCAGGGTTGATATTTGAGGATTGCCAAGTTTGTACCAAAACAATGGCAATAATGACTATCCAAAGGCATAAAAGGCCGGTAGCTATTACAGAAACAGGCATGCTTAATGGAATGGAAAATTGCGGTATAACCGCTTCATTGAAGAACAATACTACACATGGGACAGCCACAATTGCACTCATAACAAGGGTGGTTAGCGTACTTTTTGTAAACAGTCTTGCTAAGGAGACAAAACTGGCGCCTAGCACCTTGCGAATACCGATTTCCTTGATTCTGCTTTCAGCATTAAATAGTGCAATACCGAATTGCCCTAACACAGCAATCAGAATGATGACGATACCCACTAGCTCTAATAAGTCCATCATGCCAAAAAATGCGGCATAGTTCTGAGCGATTCTATCATCTACAAAAACAGGTTCAAAGTCTTGGTCAGTAGCACTTGCTAACCAGGCAGTCTCTATACGTTCAATAGTTTTGGGTATATTTTTAGATACTATTCTTAGGGTCAAAATCTTGGTAAGTGTGCTATCAATTTGATTCCTAATGGCAATAGGAAATGTATTATTTGAGATGGCAGAATAGGTGATGTCATCAAGCACGCCCACAATATTGAGCTCCTCTACTACATCCCAATGCATGATGCTCACTGTACTACCGATGGCATCTTCGAGAGGTTGATTGACCGCTTTCAGAAAAGCTTCATCCACTATTATCTCGTTCGGAGCTCCGGCTGTAAACCCTTGTCCTATCTTTAACTCAGGTAGATACACCTGTTCAAAGTTGTTATCTGCGACACCATAGCGGCTTGAAATAGTATCTTTCATGTCTTGACTCACCATAAATCGTCTGGTCATACTTCCTGCACCAGGAATCATAGATGAGGCTGTATATGAATCTATTTCAGGTATCTTATCGAGTTCAGCGGAGAGTATCTTAAAGTCCACTTGTTTTAAAGGTATGCTGAGGAGTCCTGCAGTCTCGTAGCCTAAATCTGCATCTAAGACTTCACCTTTTTGATGACTGATCAAGGCTATGAAAACAATGCTAATAGTCGAAACACATACCTGAATTCCGACCAGTGCCTTTTTCATTGTCGGAAGTGAAAGAGCGCCCTGCTTTAATTTGCTGTTGATAGCTGACAAGGGCGAGATTTTGGCGAAGTGTAATGCCGGAAATATGCCTGCCGTCAATCCTACTATGAGGCTAAAAACCACAAACCAAAGTATCATTCCAGCGTCAAGTTCCGGCCTGAACAGCGTAGAGAATTCTTGCATATATATCTCAAATCGAGGAAGTATAAGCTGGTAGCTAAGCAGAGAAATAACCAATGCTACCATTGAGAAGATGGTTGTTTCTGTGATGAATTGAGAAACCACCTGCCATCTACTGCTGCCCGTTATTTTTCTAATTCCGATTTCCTTAGATCGCTGGAGTGAACGAGCAATAGAAAGATTGGTATAATTAAAGGCAGCCAAGCTGATGAGTATGAGGATGGAAACAACCATAACTACAAGTGAAATGCTTGGATGGACATTTTGCATTTCTATAAGTAGCATCTTTCCAAACATTATGTCCCCTAGTCGCTGTGTTTTGAGAGAGTAGGTACTGGTTCCATCAATTTCTGCATCCATCTGCTCACTTAATGAGGCCAAACGTTGATTCACGTCCTCAATGCTTGAGTTGGGAGCAAGTCGGAAGTAATTGTAGCGATCGTTTTCGTAGTAGCGCCACTTGAATAAACGCTCCTGTCTTTGCTCAGGCGTCATACGAGCACCCATAAAGGCGATGTTATGAATAAAGTCAAATGATAGATGAGAGGACTTGTCTGGAGACTTGATCACAGCTCGAATAATTGCTCCAGAATTACTCACTTTTCCGATTGCACTTTCTTCACCATAAAGTCTTTTTGCCAGTTTGTCTGTAATGGCGATGGAATTGATATCATTGAAGATGTCTTCCGGGTTCCCTTCAATCGCGGGAAAATTGAAAATCTTGAAAAAGTCCTCATCTACCGAGTAGCCGTTTGCCCCGATCGTTTCACCTTTTAAGTCAAAGCTGCTGTTGATATTGGATAGAAAAATTGTAGCTGCTTCAATCTGAGGCAGATTTTTGAGGTGCCTGGTAAGCGCATAGGGGGAGGTAGCAAAGTTGTGCGTGTTTTCCGGACTTTGTACGGATGTAGTTACCCTATAGATCTTATTTGCTTGACTATGCTGTTTGTCATATTGAAAACCTGTGTAGATCATGTTCACGGCAAACAGAGATAATGTCATTGCTGCTGCCAGGCCCATAACATTCACAAAACTGAATACCTTGTTGCGCTGCATATTGCGGAAGGTCAAAAGAAGATGCATCCGAAAGACAGAGGTAGAAAAGGCTTGAATGGCCTTGGGTCGTTTGATAACAGAAGGTCTTAACATCTTCAGGACTTCTTTTCTGTAGATTACTCGAGCTTTTTTTAGTCCTAGTGCTTCCTGGTTTAAAAGGAATCGTTCTTCCAGATCGCCTTGCAACTCTTCGTAGAACAAATCATTGCAGAGCCATTTGAACAGCCTTGTCCAGAACTTGGGAGGGTGAGAGAGATGCTTCAATGCTATGACCTTTGGAGTGATACTTTCGGTACTGCACTCCAAAGCTCATCTCTTACGGATTTAGCTTCTTCGAGCGCATTCTTGCCTAGATTGGTTACTTGGTAATATCGCTTTCTTCGTCCACCACGTTCTGCTGTAGCGCCTCCGTATTCTGAGGAGATAAAACCTTTTTCGTCAAGCCGCGTCAAGGCGGTGTGTAGTGCACCCCGACTTACGTCTCTTCCGGTGCGTTTTCCAATTTCATCCTGAATGGTGATGCCGTAGGCATTTTCTTCCAGGACCAAAATGGTCAGTAGTACTATTTCTTGAAACTCTCCTAAGTATGTACCTTTCATAATTAGTTACTTTAATGAAGACCAAATCTATACATTTGATTCTTAAATGAAGACTAAATATAAGCAAAAAGGTTTCAGTTAAAATAAAAATAGCCCTTCAGAGTACCTGAAGAGCTATTTAATTAGAAATTTAACAAGGCATTATTTTGATTGAGCGCTACGTTCTTTACGTTTTATGTCTTTCTTGATTTGTTTGAAATTGGCTTTGGTGACTTTCTCTCCAGTGCTCAAATGATGTTCAATGGCAATGAAGTAGTCATTGATAAGCTTTTTGAAGCTGCCTTTAGCAAAACCTCCCATAAAGGCCGGTTTAGTTCTATACTGCATGGTAAATGTCAACATGCTGGTACCATTACCAAGGTCATCTACATTGTATACTGCTTGTGTATATTCAGGATTCACAGGAAACTTCCCTGCCTGTGAAACTGTGTTTGTGAATGACATGGTTTCAGGAGAGTAATCGATCATTTTTTCTTCCAGATATTGTGTATGTTTTTCATTGAAGTAACAAACACGCTCGGCACCTTCTCCTGCTTTTAAACTTCCATTGATGTATTCAGACTCAATAATCTTAGGATGAGAGTAGGCGATTGCACCATAATCTTCTCCTACAATGGCCCACACTTTTTCAGCAGGGAAGGGGATTACTTTTGAAACTTCAAACTTCTGTACCCGCTTTTCTTTCTGAGCAACAGCTGGACTGGCTACTGTTAGGGTAGACATAATTAAAATAGCTAATAGATTCCTCATGATTCTTTTTTACTTCTTAGAGGAAGAGTTGAACCATGTGTTACAACTTAGTTGAGATTAAAGAGGGCGACAACCCGATCGTTGTTGATCAACCGGTCGAAGAACTCCTTCTTATTGGCCATTGGGTTATAAGGGAAATTGGCGTGTAATTCTCGCGCCTTGTCTTCTACAATTTGCCAGGCATCATGAGCGTCTTGTGCGATATGTTGCTGGAAACTTTGATAATCCTTTTTGTTGAAGAGCAAGTCCTTGCTACTGAGAGGTCCCTGGTCAAAGGCATAGGTAACTTTCTTATGACAACGGCAGGGATTAGCTTTATTCACCAGACCGCAGCGATTGTTCATAAACTGCCAAAGGTCCTTCCTTGCCCTCGAGAGCTTAATTCTGAAATTGCCCTTACTGATCTCAAGAATCTCAGCGCCTATAGAATGGTCTGCCCCAAATAACTCTCCCAAAATATAAACCAGTCGCTGGTCTCTGGTAAGACAGAGGAGCATGCCTGACATACAGGCGAGGTTCATTTCTCTGATTTCAACTTGCCTTTCCTTGATTTCAATGTCTGTTAACGGTTGATCAGGAATGCTGTTTAGCCTCTCGGAAAAACCTTGAAAACTCTCGTCAACCAAGGATTCTCTAGGCGATCTTTTCATTTGGAGAAAGTGATTGACAACGATACGATACAGCCATGTTCTGAAGGAAGACTTGCCTTGGAACTGAGATAAATTCGTAACCACTTTTACCAATACCTCTTGGGTTATGTCTTGCGCATCCGCAGGCATTTGGACCATTTTCCATGCTATGTTATAGATGTAGGGCTGATGCTTTTTAACCAAATCTTCCAATGCCTGCCTATTCCCGGCAATGGATTTTTCAATTAAGATTTGGTCATCTTGATCGGTGGTGTATTCAGTGATAAAGGGATTCATATGATAGGTTTTAACCTATGATTCAAGAAACTTGAATGTGTTACAGCTTTGGGAAATATAAATAAAAAGGCCCACTCAATTAAGTGGACCTTTTTATCAATGACAATAGATGACTATTCTGCGCGGAGGCTCTTCACAGGGTTAGAAGTAGCTACTTTCAAAGTCTGGAAAGTGATGGTCATAAGTGCAATCAGCATCAGTAACACGATTGGAACAATGAATAATTTGGGGCTAATAGTTATAGAATAAGCAAAATTCTGAAGCCAGTATTCCATACCGAAGTAGGAGATGGGTATGGCCAGGCCATTGGCAATCAAAATAAGCAGCAGGTAGTTTCTGGAGAATAAATAGGTGATATGGCCCATGTTAGCGCCAAGCACTTTTCTGATGCCAATTTCCTTAGATTTTTGCAGCATACTGAAAGCAGTCAATCCGAATAGTCCTAAACAAGCTGCCACTATAGCGAAGATGGCAAAGCTATTGAAGATTTGACCGAACTGACGGTCTGCATTGTATTGCTCATTAAAGAAGTCATCCAAGAAGTAGTACTCTATCGGGTTGCCAGGAAAGTTATCCGCGTAGAAATCACTAATCGCGCTAATCATGTCTTCTGTGTTATTCATATTTAGCTTTATTGAGAAGTAGTCCTTTGATGCTGGTGTAAATAGAAACACGCTTGGGGTAATCTCACTATGAAGTGATTTCCAGTTATGATCTTTTGATACACCTCGTATAGGTATGGTAGTGCCACTGATCACAAGTTTTTGGCCAACTGCTTCCTCTGGTGTACCTAAGTCATAAACTCTTAGTGTGGCCTCGTTGATAATTGCTCCATTGGCTACATTAAGGTCTTCTGCTTCCGTTATTGGCTCTGAAAAATCCCTTCCAGCTAGCATCTCAAGTTCATAAGCGGGTATAAAATCAGGGTCAACCCAGGTAACACTGACTCTGTCTCGGCTAGACTTGTCTTCTCCGAACTTATACATTTCTGTCCCCCAATTATATCCAGCACCGGGTATGCTTCTTGAGGAAGCAAAACCTTCCACGGAGGCCAGTGCTTTAGTGTCATTTCTAAACTTCTGAAAGCTGGCAAACTTTACACTTGTTCTGGGGCCTTTGACAACCAGCATTTTCTCCATTTCAAAACCAGTGGACTGATTTCTCATAAACTTGAGTTGTTCAGATACGACATAGGTGCCGGCAATCATCAAAGTCGATATGACAAATTGAAAGACAACCAACACTTTACGTAACGGTAGCCTGCTTTTGCCTACATTTCTGATGCCCTTCAATGACTCGGTTGTTTTAAAAGTTGACATCACAAAAGCGGGATAAATGCCTGCAAGTAAAGGCCCCATAAAGATCATGCTTCCGATTATGATGAGCGTGACCTTGTTGCCTAGGTCAAGGCTAAAGGACTCACCGATGATAGCACCTAGTTTTGGAAGTAATAAATAGGCAACGACTACGCCCAAAAGAGTTGCGAACAAATTGAGCCAAAATGATTCTGTCAAAAACTGATAGATGATTTGTTTTTTGACAGCACCCATGGCCTTTTTAACACCTACCTCACGACTTCTTTCTGCGGATTTTGCTGTTGATAAGTTGATAAAATTGATCCATGCAATGACCAGTATAAATGCACCTATGAGAATAAGAAAGTAGACCGAGTTCATAGCACCTTCTTCTCCTGTTCTTTCGGACTTTAAGTGGAGCTCCTCTATGGATTGAATGCTCAAAACTCTGTCTTCACCATTTTGCTCCATTTCTTCTCCCACGTATTTCTTCATCAAACCAGCAATCTTATCTTCTACCACATCCTCGGTTATTTGCGGAAGCAATTGAACGTACAGCTCGAAGTTACTCCAGCCCCAAGCCGACTCTTCGGATTGGTATTGACCATCTTTCATGACGTTACTCATCGGGAGTAACATGTCTATTTCGAGATGAGAGTTATCGGGAAAGTCTTTGATGACCCCTGAAATAGAGAAGCCACCGGCCTCACCCCAGTTGCCTATAATATTAAGCGTTTCTCCCAAGGGTAAGGAAGTCGTTTCTCCAAAGTATTTCCTCATGATAGACTCCGTAATGATCACAGAATTGGGGTTGTCCAAGGCAGTTCTAGGGTCACCTGAAATGAACTCTAATGAGAACATGTCAATGAAGGAAGGCTCGACAAAGAGAATGTCTTTTTCTTGGAATGGATTAGAGGCTACAGAGTCAATTACCTTGCTGACAATAGCCCCGTCATAATAAAAATGAATTAGGGATGCCTTTTCAATCTCCGGTGCAGCTTCTTGAATGGCCGGCCCCAGACCGTAGCCCACATTTGGATCAGTGCCTTGATCTATCCCGTTCTGATACCTTGTCATGTGAACACGGTATAACCTTTCTGAATTGGTAAAGCTGGTGTCAAAGCTGAGCTGAAAGGATACATAGTGGGCTATAATTAAGCATGCTGCAATGCCAAGGGCAAGCCCACTAATATTGATGAAAGAGTAGAGTTTGTGCTTGCCTAAATTTCTAAGGGCGATTTTTGAGTTGATACTAAACATACTATTGTTGATTTGAGTTTTGAATAATTTTCTGACTGCGAATGGTCTAAAGAATCGAATCACATCCAGCGTGTAATGAACCTGGGCCGACCTGATCCCATGAGATAAGATTCTCTTATTAAAATCTTCCTCTATGTCACCAGAGATGTCTTCATATAAGTCTGGCTTGCAATACCATTTAAGGAAGCGTTTTGATAAGCGCGGAGGACTATGGTTTTCCTTAGCCGTGTTCACAGGGACCAGTTTGTTTGGAAAACTTGCTTTGGAATGGCATTCCACAATTGCTCACGTTGCGCTCTTGTTTCTTCCAGGGCTTTTATGCCAAATGCTGTTATGGTAAAGTATTTCTTACGTTTGCCTCCGCGTATTTTTGTTGCCTCTCCAAAACTACTTTGGACCAGGCCTTTTTTTTCGAGCCGATTCAAGGCTGCATGTACGGTACTTAAGGTGACTTTTCTTCCAGTCTTTTCTTGAATTTCATCCTTGATACCTACGCCATAGGCTTCTGGATATAATGTGCCAATAGTGAGTAGGACAAGTTCTTGAAATTCCCCCAGGTTCGTTCCTTTCATAGTTATATAATTCGTATTTGACGATAATACTAATGATTAAATTCGTAAATGACGATATTATATGTCTGAAAACGTGACTGAACTGGGAGAATTGTGTACTGAATGTGATGAAAAGGGTAAAGGCGTGTATCTCTAAAAAAGGTACACGCCTTTGAAAATTGTTTATTCAGTCCTTAAAGTTTGAGCAGGATTTGACTTGGCAGCTTTCCATGTCTGACTACCTATGGTCATAAAACCGATCACGAAGATGACGATTACACCAAGCAATAGTTCCAGAACACCAATGTCTGCTCGGTGTGCCTGATCTGAAAGTAGTACGCTGTCAAATAAGTAATATGTGCTCGGTATGGCGATCAATGAAGCGATTAATAAGAGCCACATAAAACCCCTTGATAACAAAGTGATCAGACTGCCTTCTGAGGCACCGAGCACTTTACGAATACTGATCTCTTTAAGTCGTGTTTCGGCCGTATAAACTCCCATTCCCAATAAGCCAAGTGCGGAAATGGTAATGGTGATAAAGGCTAGAAATCCGACAATGGTAAACATTACCTCAAATTCAGAATATGCTGCTTCAATACGGTCGTCATAAAAAGATCCTCTAAACTCATGTACACTATCGAATTCAAGCCAAGCGGCTTCAATTTTTTGTCTGGTGCTTAGAATATTGTCACTCATGATTTTCAAGTTGAGTATTTCGGCATTTTGAGGCTGATGCCTGAAAGCGAAGCATTCAATTTCTGAGTCCAAAGTGGCATAGTGGAAGTTTTTGACTACTCCCTGAACGATTAAGGCATCTTCTCTCCCGAATTTTAAAACTTTTCCTATGGCTTCTTCAGGAGTGCCTAATTTGAATTTTTTCAAAATGGTTTCGTTCACAATTATGGTTTCCTCTTTCTCTACGCGGTCTTTACTTACGAAATTTGTACCGGCTAACAGCTGGTGACCCATTAGCGGAATATATTTGTGATCAATTTGAGACAAGTAAACCGTTGCTGAGTCAAGACCATCCTCACTCTTTACTCTATTGGCATATCTACTACCGGTACTAAGCACGTGTGATGATAGGGAGATGTCTGTGATTTCCGGAATCTGCTCAAATATGGCTTTGGTCAAATAGGGATCGTTGCCTGCTAGACTTACGTTCAATACATTTTCAGTATCAAAGCCTAAATCGAAATTCAATGCATACTTAAATTGTCGGTTGGCGATGCTTGCCGAAATGATAAATGCCAATGATAAGGTGAACTGCACTACGATAAGGACCTTACGTAGATTAATCTTTGAGAAGAGTCGAGTGCTGGAAGCATCCTTTAAAACCTGTATGGCTCTTAGCTTAGAAAGGAATAGTGAAGGAATGAAGCCAGCAGATATCCCTACGGCAATAGCAAAAAACAAGAAATACACTAACATGATAGGCTCATGTTCGAGCTTTAAGCTCCTTTGCATCTCAGGACTAAGATTTAGGAAAAGCGGTTTAAGCACAAAGAATAACAGGTATGCGATGATCAGGGAGCAAACAGAGATGATACATGCCTCTATAGTAAATTGAGTGAAGACTTGCTTTTTAGTAGCACCAACTACCTTTCTAACGCCTACTTCTTTTGCTCTTCTCAGCGATCGCGCTATGGACAAGTTAGTATAGTTGAAGGCCGCTGATAAAATAACAACAAAGGCCAGTACACCTAGGATCCACAGTGCTTGATTACCGATACTTTCTCCCAACTGATTGCTCATATCTGGACCAGACATAATATTGGTCAAGGACTGAGTACCCAAAATGATTTTTGTCTGATCTTTAGGTTCTGTCTCATCGTCTGCGATGGCTGTAAGGCGAGCCTGAACTTGGTCAATGCTCGTGTTTTCGTCCAACTTGAAGTAAGCATAGTTAGACCACATGTTATGCCAGCTCAGCCACCAATCGTTGTTTTCTCTTTTACGCTCTTCTTGTTCGTAGGTAGCATAAGAGATCAATGCAGAAAACTTAAAGTGGGAGTTGAAAGGTGGTTTTTCTACAATACCCGTCACACGGTAGTTTTGATCACCCATAAGGATCGTCTGGTCCAATGGATCTTGATCGGGAAAGAATTTTTCGGCCGTCTCGTCAGTCAGCACCACTGAATACGGTTCGGTTAATGCTTCGTTTGCATCACCGCGGAGTAGATTAAAGGAGAAGACTTTGAAGAAATCTTTGTCAACCCAGGGAGCGTTAAACGGGAAGGTATTGTCTCCAATTTTTGCGTCAGCACTGAAACTTCGGGTAATGATAGTAGCCGCCTCTATACCGGGCACTTCTGCTTTTAGCCTTCTGCCCGCAAGAACGGAGGTAGAGGCAAACAGATTGGGTTCATTCTCTAAATATTGCTGAGAATTCGTTACCCGGTGTATTCTGTCATAATCAGTATGAAAACGGTCATAGTTTCTGACCTCAGAAAACATGGTAATCATGAGAAGGCATACAGACATGCTAATAGCCAGTCCCAGGACATTGATGGCAGAAAAGAGTTTATTTCGACCAATACTTCTAATGGATGTTTTGAAATAGTTTTTAAACATGATGAATTGCGTTAGTTGACCTAATATTTCGAGTTTTTTGACGGTATAGGGCTTGAAGAACTTGATAACATCTAAAACATAATTGAAGCGTGCTCTCCGTCTTCCCTTCGCTTCTATATTTCTTTCAAAGTATTCATACAGGTCGCCTTGAAGGTCTTCTAATAGTTCTGGTTTACAGTACCATTCTAAGACCTTTTGAGCCCAAACCGGGGGATGAACACTTTTGTTTTTCATATGAATTTAAGATTGAATTCTGGTATTACAGACCAGAATTGATCTCTCTGCTCTTTCACTTTTGTGAGTGCCACTTTTCCCGCATGGGTGACAGTGAAGAAGCGTTTCCTTCTTCCGCCACGCGCATTTGTTGGGTCGCCCAAATGTGATTTCACAAAACCTTTTTTGTCCAAGCGATTGAGTACGGCATGAACTACACTGAGCTTTACTTTGCGATCGGTAACCCTTTCGATTTCGTCACAAATGGCAACGCTGTAAGCTTCATCGATAAGCGCGGCAATGGTGAGTAGCACGATTTCTTCAAATTCGCCAAGATTCGTTCCTTTCATATTTGATTATTTATTATCTAAATGTATAAAAAATGAACCCGAAAGAAATTATTTCTTATACAAAACCTGAATATATAGTTGGCATACATTTTCGATTGTAAGGTTAATGTGAATTCTTTCTATGTTAAAATGAACTGCGATGAACTGGGATTAATCTGTAGTCAATTGTAAGAGAAGAGGGTTCAAAGCATTAAGAATGACTTGGATAAAAGAGCATCAGAATTCCTCTGCTTATTGCGAGGAATCCTTAGAAATTCAGTTTTTCAATTCTGCTATCTTCTTTATCTTCGGATCGAATTACTTTTTGTAATTACCAAAGCGCATATGACTTTTTTCCTGGTTCAACAGGCAACAAATTTATTAGAAAATCCTCCAACCGAACTCAGGAGTTTACTCTTAGGACTTTTCTTTGGCTTAATGGTCGTTATGGCCATTTATAATTTACTGCTGTACTTCTCCCTCAAGGACAAAGCATACATTTTATACGTTGGGGTGGTAGTATTTAACATACTGACGACAGTGGCAACAAACGGCCTAGGCGAACAATATTTATGGCCAGAAAGTGAGGGTCTAGATCTGAATATATATGTGACCTTTGCGGGCATTAGTATTGCTTTCTCAAGCCGCTTTGCAGCGGTCTTTCTGCAAATAAAACAATTCAACAAACGTATCAACCAATACCTCTGGCTATTGACAGGACTTGGATTGTTAATTTCTGTTCTTACCACGTTTATCGGATTAGATCCGATTCGAGAGCCTGTTCGGTGGTTCGTGTTAATAACGTTTCCCTCATATATTTTAATTGGGGCTTACGCTTATAGAAACGGTTTTAAACCTGCTCTTTACTACCTCGTAGCATGGGTGCCCTACATTTTGGGAATTGTGGTCAGAACAATGCACGGTGCGGGTTGGGTGCCGACCAATTTCTTTACTGAGTCTGCTATTGAGATTGGGGGAGCATTAGAGATTGTTTTGCTTTCTTTTGCCTTAGCGGATAGGATCAGAGGCCTCAGAAGGGAAGTTACTGAAAAGGAATTGGAGAAAGAACAGTTCAAAACCAAATTGCTGGAAGAGCAAAAAGTGGTGCTAGAACAGAAGGTAGAAGAACGAACCAAAGAGCTTTCAGAAGCCAATGCTACCAAGGATAAATTCTTTTCAATCATTGCACATGATTTAAGAAGTCCGATGATTGGTTTGCAGGGAGTAGGACAAAAGTTGGAATACTTTATCAAAAAGAATAAGCAGGAGAAGCTGCTTGAAATGGGTGGACAAATCGATCAGTCCATTGATCAATTGAATCATTTGCTTAACAATCTCTTGAATTGGGCCACTTCTCAAACCGGAGGAGTTCCGCATAATCCAGAAAAGACCAATCTGGCCGAATTGGTCAATGAAAATGTGGGGTTGTATGAGTCCTTAGCACAATCTAAAGATATCTCCATTGACAGCGAACTTAGGGAGATAAATGCTTACGTGGATGCGAATTCAATTTCAACGGTAATTCGAAATTTGCTTAGTAATGCCATAAAATTTACCAGAGTGGGAGGAAGGGTATTGATAAGCGGTGAGGTAATTGGAGGCAAGTCATATCTGAGTATTGAAGATGAAGGCCCAGGAATGACAAAAGAACAACTTGATGACCTTTTTATGGCCAACTTAAAGAGCACACCTGGTACAACAAGTGAGAAGGGTTTTGGCATTGGGTTGAAGCTCTGTAAGGAATTTGTAAGCACAAACAAAGGAGAGATGGTTGTACGCTCTGAAGCTGGAAAAGGGACAGTTTTTACGGTTAGTTTACCTAAGAATACCAAAAGCATTGTCGGTAAACCTGATATAGTACATACATAGCTCACGACATTTTTCATGAAGTTTACGCCATGCTGAGGTTGTTTTACGCACATTTTATCATTCTGGCCAAAAATTGAATTTACTTTTCATGGGAAACACTACAGATCAGTTAAACAGGCAAATGAACATACTAATAGTCGAAGACGAAGCCAATTATGCCGATACCCTTGAGATGTTTGTTGATAACTTGGGTTATGAGGTAGTGGGAATTGCCAGCACTGGTAAGAAAGCCATTGACTTGTATGATGAGCATAACCCTGACCTGGTGTTAATGGATATACACCTTGAAGGTGAGTTAAGTGGGATAGATTTGGCCAGGATTTTTCAAGGGCAGCGTGCAACCCCAATTATATTCATCACTTCTTTCGATGATAAAGAAACATTTGCCAAAGCCAAACAAACGGCTCCCTACGCTTATTTGATCAAACCCTTTCAACCAGATGCATTGCAACGCAGTATTGAATTGGCCATGCAACATGCCTTTGCAGAAGGAGAACAGGTCTTTGAGAATAATGAAGAAGTTGTGTTGGCATCTTCCTGCTTTTTTGTAAAAGATAGGAGCAAACTGATCAAGATTAAGTTGGATGAAATCCTTTGGGTGGAAGTGGAAGATAAGTACTGTATGCTTCACACTAAGGATAGAAAGTTCACGCTTAGACAGTCCTTGAAAGACTTAGCTGAGAAATTAGACCCGTCAATCTTTGTACAGACCCATCGATCATTTATTGTGAATGCGGCCGAGATTGAGGACATAGATATGAGCTTGTTCATTGTGCGCATTAATGGGGCAGAGGTGCCTTTAGGTCGTGCGCACAAGGATGAACTCGTGAAAAGATTACAGATGCTTTAGTACTCACCAAAAACAAACCACATGAAAGAATTAAAAAAATCCGACTTGGAGATTGGCGACATCCTAATTTTCGAAGACTTCGATTTTAGTTATACAAAGCTTTGGGAAAAATGGAGTAAGGGTGGAATGAGAGGAGTGTTCTATTACCTGCTACATTACTTAATTGCCTGGTTTGATCCAGGTAAGGAAGGTGCTAATTATAAGAATATTTACCATGCTGGAATATGGGGAAATGTAGACGTAAACCGAGATAATCAACAACCACCATCATTCGAAGACTGTGTCGTGCAAGCCGGTCCTGATGGCATTGGACATGACTCTTTTGAGAATACGAGAAAGTATGACTCTGTTATGAATGTTTATGTCTGTAGGTTAAAAGACCAAACACCTAATTTTCATAATGAGATCAACGAGGCCATCAGAGAGTTTTATAAAGTAAAAGGGTATTATTCATTCAAAACTGCCTGGATGCTCTCAGCCATCTGCTCCATGAGGTACTCAAAAGGGGCAGTCTTTACAATGATCGCATCGAGATTTGGAAAATCTGTAGCACGTTACATTGTAAAAGAGATGCTAGACGCAATTAATGAATATAATGACCACCATCAGCGAGACATGGTAGCCTGTAGTCCACTTGTAGCAATGATGTACAAAAATGCAGGTCATGAATTACCCGTTCACGTTTTTGAGCTCAGTCAGGATCAAGAGCCACCAAAGCCTAAATTCGATTTATCGGAGTTAGAGAAAGAGCTTGAGCCTTTAAATGAAAAAGATGCTGATGATTGGCCACCAATTAAGGAAACAGTGGTTACGCCAAGGCAGCTGATGGAATCCCCGGCTGTTGAGTTAAAAGGAGTAATTCGACATATCTGAAAGGAGTAATTTACGGGTTGAATAACAGCTTTTCTAAGAAAATCAAAAAAACCGGTTGACGTTTGCCTGACCGGTTTTTTTATGCCGTTCCTTTAAGCTCTGCTTTCACACCCAAAAAACTGCGGTTCGCGCACATTGTCATCCATCGCTTGCTTTAAACGAGGATTTTCACACTGATTTAAACTCGTTCAAGTATGCGTGCCTTATTCAATGCCAAGAGAAGATTTATACAGTTATTGATGATCCTATTAACTGTTTCCTTCAATTTTATCAATGCCCAGACGGTCGGCTTCTTTCCAGGTAATTCCGCCATCTGCGATATAAGTGAAATTAACCAGGACCGCTCCGCAGGTGATGCCATTTGGGGTGGGGGACCTTCAATACTTAACCAGGGAGCGTCTTCGAGATTTGGACTCTCTTTATCAACCACGAATATCACACCGGGTCAGGCACATACCATCACTTTAACACGTGGAGTAGGAAGTGGAGGTTTTAGAGGCTTACTCTTGTACGTAGCAGATGCAGGTAACAATCGTGTGGGTACTTTTACAATTTCTAATGGAGCCCTAATGCAGACATTGCCGACTGCTGTAACTGGTACGGGCTGTGCCAACCATTCTTCTATACTTACACATACGCTTACTTCGGCTTTTGCAGCTACTCAAAACTTTACCTGGACAGCTCCTGCATCACTTAACGGACCAGTAACCATACATGCCATAGCCTTTGAGCAGGACTTTGGGTCTCCCGGTGTTTATAATGTGCCTACTCCGCTTACTGTAATTGTGGATGCCGGCCCTAAGCTCAGTTCAATTACTCGCCAAACGCCCACAGATGCCACCACCAATGCCGATGAAGTGACTTTCAGAACCACTTTTGAAGCAGATGTAGCACGTGTGTCTAAAGATGATTTTGTACTCAATGGTACCATAGCCGGAGATGGTACTATAGCCTCTGTAAGCAGAGTAGATGGGAGCAAATATGATGTGAAGGTGACGGGCATCACTAACTCTGAAGGAACCATTGGTCTGGACCTCAAAGGAGTAGATGGAGCAGGTACCAACAACATCATTAAACTGAACGAAATCCAGGATGCTACTAATAATGGAAATCTGGTACAGGATTCTGGTGGAGATACCTTCATTTGGCAATCATTCGTGGCTGAACAAACGGGCTTGTTCCATAGCGTAACCCTGAGAAAATCTCAGCATAGTCATACTTATGAAGGTACTGCTACTTTGAAATTGTATGCCGGAGAGGGAACCGGAGGGGCAGAACTGGCCTCTCAGCAGATATTTACAAGCCAATCATCTGGAGACGAGACTTATTATTTTGAATTGCCGGCCAGCATTACACAAGGCACGCAGTACACCTGGTTTTGGCAGGCGGCTACCGGTACAGGAGCAACAGGTTTTGTAGGACAGACGGGTAACTCCTATGGTAGTGGTAGAGGTTTGTCGGAACAGTTCCCTACTGCTACTTCGCTGGACTGGTATTTTATCACACAAACGATCACCGGTGCGATTGTAAACATTTCATCCACTGCACCGGGTACTGATGAGACTTATACCATTGTAAATCCGCCACTGGCAAATAATGTGGCCATCACGGGCACGCTTGCGGTTGGCCAGCAACTAACGGGCACTTACATCTACTCAGATCCCCAATCGGATGCGGAGAGTGGCACTACTTTTCGCTGGCTCAGGGCCAATGATGCCAACGGTACGGGCAAAACAGCCATAGCGGGAGCTACCGGAACTACTTATACAGCGACCACAGCTGATGCAGGCAAGTTTTTGATATTTGAGGTAACTCCTTCAGATGGTACCGTTATTGGTGTTGCTACAGAGAGTACTCCAGGATTTATTCCAAGCCTGATCACAATTCAATCCATAGCGCGCCAATTACCAATGACCGCGAATGTAGGTGCTACTTCGAACCCTGTTTTTAGGCTTACATTTTCCGAAAATGTAAGCAATGTCACTACTGATGACTTTGTCTTGAATTCAACCGTAGGAGGGAGCATCAATTCGGTGAATGCCATAGATGCCAAGACTTATGATCTGACTATTACTGGGCTGAACAATGCCGATGGTACGCTGGGTCTGAAAGTAAAAGGCATTGATGGAACTGCTGGAAGTAATAACATCAGTGCCACCAGTTTCGTAAACGGAGCAGTAGCGCATCAACAGACCACGGAAAATGATTTCCTGAATCAAGCTAGAATAGGACAGTCCTTTACCGCTGCCAGCAATAACTTCCTCACTGCTTTTACGCTCTTTGCCAAAGCAGGCAATCATACTTTCTCTGGTACCGCCCGACTGAGAGTCTTCCAGGGAGACGCGTCAAATTCTACTGTTTTGAATAATGCCAATAATGTGCTGACCGAGGAAACGGTTAACATTACGAATAATACAGCGGCTGCCGGGCAAACTTTTAGCATCACATCACCACCGCAATTGACTTCAGGTCAAGCTTATAGCGTAGTGTTAGACTTATTTAACGGTAGTGGAGACAGGGCTTTCTTTGCCCATACTGCTGGTAGTCTGGCAGGAGGCAGGGCCTTTTTTACCGGCTCTCATAATGGCCACGCAAGTTTCGATTTTATGATCGACATTTTTGAAGGCACTCAAGTCATTAACCCTCTCCATGACCAAGCACCGGGCACCAATGAAAGCTTCAATACTAAAGCAATCGACCAGACCATTGCCTTTAGTACAACCAGCAGCAATGGAGCCGAAAGTGTTTCAAGTGCCAACCTGCAAGTCGCTCTTAGTGCGGCAGAAGATTTGGACGTAACGGTGGAATATGCCGTAACAGGTACTGCGACTAATGGTGGAACCGACTTTATTTTGGCTAATGGTTTTCTGACCATCACCTCAGGCAATACCACTAACAATATCACCATAGCGAATATCGTGGATGATGCATTGACAGAAGGAGATGAAACGGTTATTGTAACACTGGTAAACCCGGTAAATGCCACTTTGGGCACGAATACAGTGCATACCTATACCATCAATGACAATGACAATGTAGCTCCGGTAGCTTCAAATGTTGCCTTTACGGGTACACTGAAGGTAGGAGAGACACTTACAGGGTCTTACACATACACCGATGCTGAGAATGATTCCGAGAGTGGAACAAGTTACAAATGGTTTGCCTCTGACGATGCTGCAGGAACCAATAAGGCAGCCATAGCCGGGGCCACAGCTCAGACCTTTATACTCACGAATACTCTGCTTGGTAAATTTATTTCCTTCGAAGTAACGCCAAATGACGGCACAAGTGTTGGCGCAGCAGTGGAAAGCACCCGTCAAGGCACTGTTAAAACCGACCAAACCATCACTTTTGGAGCATTGGCTGCTAAAACTTATGGTGATGCAGCCTTTGGTCTTACTGCTACTTCAACATCCAATCTGGCAGTTACTTACGCAAGTTCAAATACCTCAGTAGCTACAGTTAATGGAAGTACAGTGATCATTGTTGGAGTTGGTACAACTAATATTACTGCCTCACAAGCTGGGAATGCCAGCTTCAATACAGCATCAAATGTGATGCAATCACTTACGGTGAATAAGGCGACTCTAACCGCCACAGCTGATGATAAGTCCAGAGTCTATGGTGATGCGAATCCTGCCTTGACGGTTAGCTATACTGGTTTTGTAAATGGCGAAGACAAGTCAGTGATCGATACA
>Ga0207422_1000834_pt1 | contig 80484 bp, 59 predicted proteins | sample MarCyaLeptolynsp_FD_187757 | JGI IMG/M metagenome (GOLD analysis project Ga0207422, IMG submission 187757) | Marine cyanobacterial communities from Panama - species 1 Leptolyngbya sp. (SPAdes) | ecosystem: Environmental > Aquatic > Marine > Unclassified | place: Panama: Panama City | collected...
CAAGGGGGGGGCAGCGACAGGGTCTCACAGGGCCTGTTGGTGCGGTACGGGTTCGATGAAGGGGGCGGTAACCTGGTATACGATGCCTCGGGCACCGGTACCCCGCTCGACCTTGACATAAACAATACTGGCAACGTTACCTGGTTGACAGGTGGGGGTATGGACATCACCTCAGAGGTGCTGCTGTCCACATCCGCACCCGCTACCAAGGTCACGGCCGCGGCCAAGGCCAGTGATGAACTGACGATAGAGGCATGGATAAGGCCTGCCAATACTACCCAATCGGGCCCCGCCAGGATAGTGGGCGTATCAGGGGACAGCGGCAACAGGAACTTTACCCTTGCCCAGGACGGCAACAGGTTCACGGTAAGGCGCAGGACCACGGGCACCGATGACAATGGGCTCGGGGCCATCTTCACCCCTAACGGGTCCTTGACCACGGACCTGGTACATGTGGTCTATACCCATGGGGGCGGGACCGAGCATATCTACCTGGACAGCGTTTCGGTCGTCAATGGCACGAGGGGCAATGACTATGGACAGTGGGACGATGGCTACCACCTTGCAGTGGCCGGGGAGATGGGCTCTGCCGGTAGTCGTTACTGGCTCGGTGGGATGTACATGGTGGCCGTGTACGACAGGGCCCTGACCCAGGAAGAGGTATCCCGGAACTTTAGGGCGGGTCCCTATGGCACCTGGGCACCTACAGTGCTGCAGCCACCTACGGGACTCTCGGCAAGTAACGTGACATCTTCCTCGGTGGACCTCTCATGGACGGCCTCCACTTCGGCCGCTGTGACCGGGTACCATGTGTACCAGGACGGGACTGTGTTGACAACGGCACCGGTGACGGATACCACCTATAGTGTGACGGGCCTTTCACAAGGGACCGCTTACACCTTCCATGTGGTGACCGTGGACCAGGACGGCAACATGTCCCCCAATAGCAACAGCATCAATGTACAGTTACAGACAAGTACACGGGTCACTGGAGGCCTGTTGGCGCTCTATGACTTCAAGGAGGGCAGTGGCAATACGGTGAATGACGTCTCCGGCGTGGGACAGTCCATGGACCTGACGATAGGCACCCCTGCCAATACTACGTGGCTGGGTGGGGGCGGTCTGGATATCACCGGGGAGTCACTCATTTCCTCGACGGGGCCTGCCACCAAGATCATCGATGCGGCCAAGGCCAGTGATGGGCTGACCGTTGAGATATGGGCAAGGCCTGCCAATACCACGCAGAACGGACCTGCAAGGATGGTAGGGGTCTCCCGTAATGGCAGTTTCAGGAACTTTACATTGGGCCAGGACGGCAACAGGTATACGATGCGCCGGAGGACGTCAACAACGGACCTCAACGGCCGTGGGGACCTTTATGCCCCTGCTTCTAGTGTGGGCACGGACCTTGTCCATGTGGTCTATACCCATGGGGGCGGCACCGAGCATATATACCTGGACACCGTATCTGTGGTGAACGGTTCCATGGTCAATGACTATGACAGCTGGGACAGCGGTTATAGGTTCCTGTTGGCAGGGGAGGACAGCTCCTCTGGGAGCAGGTACTGGCTCGGGGAGATGTACATGGTGGCCGTGTACGACAGGGCCCTTACCCAGGCCGAGGTGTCCCAGAACTTTGCTGCTGGGCAATATGGCACAAGTGGCAGCAGTGGGGGCGGAGGTACGGCATTGGCACCCCCCACAGGGTTGACAGAAAGCAATATCACACAGACCTCGGTGGACCTTTCATGGACTGCGTCCACGTCCACCGGGGTGACGGGCTACCATGTCCACAGGGACGGTACACAGTTGACAACGGCACCGGTGACGGTGACCTCCTACAGTGCCACGGGACTTTCACCGGGGACCACCTACTCCTTCCATGTGGTAGCAGTGGACCAGGACGGCAACGGATCCGTTGCCTCTGATAGCCGGCAGGTTACAACGGGCACTCTGGCAGCACAGACGATAGAGATAGAGGGTAACTTCACCGTCCTCAACGATACGGGATCCAAGGGTACCGTAGCGGACATTTCCTCCAGTGCCCTTATCAATGGTCAAGGGGTAAGGATATTCGACCAGGGCGACAAGCTCAGGGTGGACTTCTCCGTGCCGGTGACAGGGGATTATACCATCAAGGTAAGGCTCAGGTCGGGCGACGCTTCCGGTGCCACGTCCTATTGGCCGAACGGTTACGGCTTCACCCTGGACGGGACGGCCATCACCCTTACAGGGGACACGGGCAGTACGTCCTACACCTCCAACTTCGGGGGGGCACACCTGGGCACCATGGAGTCCGCTGCCTCTACGCTCTCTAGCGGGAGCCATTACATCACCATAGAGGCTCTGTCCAGCTGGCAGTTCCTCGACAACATAGAAATTATTTTTTCCAATTGATAATGAAAAACAAGAATATCATGAACGACCATCGCTTGTACATGAAAGGTACGATCATATTTTTTATACTTTTCCATCTAGGGTCAGGGCTGATGGGACAGGGGAGTATCACCGAGGTCATCCCCCCCTCACCTGAAGCGGCCGGCCTGGGCAAGTACGGTGACATACCCGTCAGTGCCTATACCGGCATACCCAGTATCAGCATACCGATATATACGATCGATTCTCGAGGACTGCAGGTCCCTATATCGCTCAGCTACCATGCTGGGGGCGTGAGGGTTGAGGAAGAGGCCTCATGGGTGGGCCTGGGATGGTCTCTGAACGCCGGAGGGGCCATCACGCGGAACATCAGGGGAAAGGATGATTTTGGTTCTTATGGTTATTATTCTGTAGATGCTATTGAAATATTGGATGCTCCAGAAGAATCCGGTCCTATAATTCCAGGATATCCATTGCCCTATACTCCTTTCCCATCCATGAAGATATCCGGAGATTGTTTTGTAGACATAGACAGTATATCGACGGATATGAGCTCAGTATTCTTGGGCAACGGTGCTACACAGTTCATTGATTTTGAACCAGATATATTTTATTACAATTTTATGGGATATTCTGGAAAATTTATACTTGAACAGGATGAAAGAAAAGCCATAATAATCAAAAATGAAAAAATAAGGATAGAGTTAATCAATGGTTCATGGAAATTGACAACACAGGATGGTACAATGTACGAGTTCATGACTACAGAAAAGACAGATAATGCCGGTAATGCACCTATTACTGCTTGGTATCTGTCCAAGATAAAATCAATCAATGGTGAAGAGATAAACTTTCATTACTCGCTGCCCATAGCAAGTTTTCCCATTAGTAAAGTGAGTGAACTGAGGAATGAAAGAGGGGACCTACCTAACCCTTGTCCAGCAACTATATCAAATGCAATAGTAGAAACACGCTCGTTCCCTAAATTTAATAAAATATATCTTGAAAGGATAGAGTTCAAGAATGGTTTTGTGACCTTTGAAAGGAGCGATCCGACTACTGACGAAAGAAAAGACCTTCTCTTTGGCAGGAAATTGAAAAGGATAAAGGTATACGAAAATCCTTACGAAGAAGGACATAGTTTTACTCCCTTTAAAGAATTCGTACTGGACCACTCCTATTTTGTAGGTAAATTTACCAATGTGGACAACCATTATTCTACCACGGCAGAACTCCAGGACATCGAAAGGGTCAGGGACAGGTTGAGATTGGATAGTGTCACAGAGATAACCGCTGGTGAAAGTAAGCCTCCTCATACATTTGGATATCATTATGATGACAATGACCCACTGTTACAGTTGCCCTATAAATCAAGTTATAGTAGGGATCATTGGGGGTTTTACAATGGTATCGATAACACCACTTTGATTCCAGAATTTAAGGATCAAGGATATCAGTATTTTAGGTTTGATATGCCCGGTGCCAATAGAGAACCTAGCGAAGGACCAATGAAGGTAGGAATATTAAATAAGATCACATATCCTACTGGAGGAAGTACGGTTTTTAATTTTGAAACCAATGACTATCGTGTCGAGGGAGGGTATTTTCCTGATGACAGGCAAAGACAACTGTTCACGTCACAGGGTACTGTAGAGACCGAAACTTTTTCAGTAGGGAGCAATCCTCAAGGTGCAAGAATGGAAATGGACTTGATATTTACATTTAATGATTGTAACCAGGTTGCCAATAGTGATGCTTTCTACTTTACATTGTTAAAGATTGATGGTGGAGTAGAGACAGTTGAGAGGACCTGGGCCAGTGATGCTTTTAATACGACCAGTAGTGGAAGTGATTGTGCTTATAATGCAGAAGAGGTATTTACCCTTAATACAGGTCAGTATAAACTGAAAATAGATGTCCCGAATTCAATTGGGTTTGATTTTTATTCTAACATCGGTCTTTATTGGAGGGAAGATGTCATGACCCCTCCTAGCAGTAAAATTGGTGCTGGACTGAGAATAAGAAAAATAGTGAATAATGATGGTTTTGGATTAGAGTCTGTCAGGAAATTTCATTATGATGATCAGGAAGGTTTGTCTTATGGCAGATTGATGTCAGAACCTGTATATGAATTTTTTTTAAATGCTGAAACATTCAATGATGTTGGGGCATGTGCCATGACAAAAAGGTTCTCAACAACTAATCTACCATTATCCACAAGTGCCCAGGGTAGCCCTGTAGGTTATGATCAAGTAACAGAAATTTTTGGGAAAATGGGTGAAAATGGTAAAAGGATATCAGTTTATGAAAATCAGATAGATCATTCCTACAATTTTTCAAAAACAGTACCTGATATGGTGCAGTTTGTTTCAAACCGAAACGGATCACTTAAACAACAATCATACTATTCAGCAAATGGTAGTATTATTAGTGAGAGTATCAATCATTATAATTTTGAGGATATAAACCTTGCAAGCTATAGACTACATTATGGGGCAAAGATTGAAGATGCAGCAATGACGGATTGTAGTAGGTGGTCTGTTTTTTATTACCCTATTTTTTCCGAATGGATATATAAGACCCATACCGAGGAAAGGGTGTATGACCAGGGTGACCCTTCAAGATACTCTGGGACCATCAGTTATATGGACTATGACGAAGACCATCTCCAGGTCACCAAGACGACAACGACCAACAGCAACGGGGAAATTAACATTATCGAGAACAAATATGCACAGGATTTCGAGAATGCTTCTGACCCGGAGATCTATGGTAGCCGTCTATTGCGTGACAACCATATGCACGCCCAGGTGCTGGAGCAGACCAATACTGTCACCAGGGGCAATAACGATGTCCCCATCTCAAGGTCGGAGACATATTATTCCAATGAGAGCGGTTTCATTCTTCCCAAACAACAGATAACCTACTTCAAGGGTGTGACAGGTACAGGTCCGGACAATCCCCCAGTGAAGAGCGTATCAGTGGACTATGCCTACGATAACAATGGTAACATAAAGGAGGTAGAGCGTCAGAACGGGAACCCCACGTCCTATATCTGGGGGTACGGGGGCACGCTCCCTATCGCCAAGGTGGACAATGCCTCCAGTACGGAAGTGGCCTTCACCGACTTTGAATCCGATGAAAAGGGCGGTTGGACATATGGTCTGGGTGGCATCGTAGAGGATGAAGATGGGTCACGCACGGGGACCCGTTATTACAAAGGGAACCTCTCCCATCCCGGTACGGGACTGTCACCGGACAGCTATTATATCGTATCATTCTGGTCCAAGGGTACGGCAACGGCCTTTTCCCCTGCAGGGACAAAGTTGCTCGGGACACGCCAGACCAATGGCTGGGAGTTCAAGGAGTACAGGGTAAAAGGAGGCCAGTCCCTGACCATCAATGCTCCGGAGGGGCTGGAAGGGGTTAGGCTCCATCCAGAGGACGCCCTGATGACGACATTTTCCTATAATCCGCTCAGGGGGATGACCTCTGCTACCGATCCTTCAGGAAAAACCATCTATTACGAATATGACGGGTTCGGCAGGTTGGAGTTCACCAGGGACCTGGACGGGAACATCCTCAACAAATATGAATATAACTACAGGACCAACTAGGCCTTAAAAAATATCATCAAAAAATGACAACCAGTAAAAAAAGAGACATGTCGATATACAAAAGCCTGATTCTTTTACTTGTGGCCCTTTCCATTGGAACGGTCCATGCCCAATCGGATATCACCATATCCGAGCCGAATCCATGTAAGGGGGATGTGGTCACATTACAGCCTTCCTATACACTTTTTTCACAGGGCCTTTCCTGTGGGAAATGGGAAGTGAACCAGAACGACCAGTACGAGATAGTGAGCAATGACCTTTCGACAAATACATTGACGGTACGGATGAAAACAGAGAATGCCGTCAGGATCTATTTTGATTATAAACTCAACCCTACGGGCGGTCTTGACATAAACTGTTTTGATAACTGGAACAAGCTGAGGACAAGCGCCCTTATCGAAACCAGACAGTCAAAGGACCCGATCGTAAGCCTGGATTATCCAAGGTCGATATGTGAGGGTGCGGACACGGAGTTCAGGGCCATCGTATCAAATGTGGAGGACCTGGGAAAAGTGACCTACAAATGGGAAGTAGGCAACCAGACGATAACCAACAACAGCGATAGGTTGACAATTCCCATCTGGGATAACACAGTGATCACCGTCACGGCCATATCAGGCGACCGTTGCAGTGAGGGCAATGAGGGTAAGGCCACTGTTTCGGTCTCTCCGGTACTTGACTTTGTACCCAGGGTGACCATCCTGGACGGGGACGCACTGCTCTGTGACAATGAGACAGTGGTACTTGCTGCCCCAACGGGCGGGAACAATTATAGTTACCAATGGTTCGATAGCAACGGGGATATCAATGGTGCCACCAACAGGACCTTTCTTGTCAGTTCTTCGGGATCCTATGGGGTCAGGATGACACTGAACGGTTGTGCAAATTCATCGAATACGTTGACCATCACAAAGACAAATACTTCGACACCTAATATAAACCTGTCCGGTAACGTGACGGTCTGTGGTATAGATAACCCGACCACCCTGACTTCATCTGTGACAGGGAACAGGTACAGATGGACAGTTGGCGGTGAACCATATGGACAGGACAGTAGGACCATTACCCCAACTATATCAGGAGAGTACAAGGTGAGCGTACTACAGGGCAGTTGCTGGGGCCCTTACTCACAAGGGACGAACATCACGGTCATCGAGGAGCCGGTGATCAGTACATTCTTCAATACAAGGGGTATAGAAGGGGATCAATTGGATATAAAGGTACGGACGGACGGATTGGAACAGAACGATGTGGAACATGAATGGTACACTAGCATGGACAGGGACGTGGCGTCAAGGATACCCGCTTCATCTATCACAGAACTGTACGATACCCCAGGGCAGGGTTTCGATCATTATTTCCTGTCCACCTATACGATCACACTTTCAAGTGCGGTGACCTATTATGTATGGCCCGTCAGGGAAGTGAACAATATAAAATGTTATGGGGAGATGAAAGAGATAAACATCATCGTAGATGGGAAGTGCAATATCGTAAAAGCAGGTGATGACATCGATCTGGACATATGCTATGGTGCCTCCCCTGGTACCTTGGACCCGGGCCTTCCCGTATTGGAGCACACGACCTTGACCCCGACCTATCAATGGCTGGAACAGGTGGGCAGTACGGCCCCCACGACCATATCTGGGGCCACAGACCGTACCTATAGCCCTCCTGGTGGATTTACATCATCCAGGTCCTATATCAGGGAGGTAAGGATAAACGGTCCATCCTGTGATGACAAGGCATCCTCCAGGGTGGACATCACGGTAGAGAAAAACTTTGTACCGGGCACTTTTTCAAATACTTCATACAATGTATGTAATGATGAGGAGGTATTCCTCGATCTTCCTCCTGCCAGTGGACCGGGCAACTTTTCAGGATACCGTTGGGAGACCTCTGTCAACGGTAGTTCTGGCTGGAGTGCCATTCCTGGACAGACAGGGGAGGACATCCAGTTGACCAGTGGGCTGATATCGGGCACGATAAAGACCAGGCCCTTTATCAGGCGCTTTGTCACCTTTACAGGTACCGGGTGCAGCCCTAGCTCTGGGCCATCGAATGTGGTACAGGTAGACGTGGTCGAACCACCGGAACCCGAGTTCAGCATACCTGATAATTTCTCTTGTGAGACCTTCTCCATATCTGCATCGCACAACGATCCCCCACCGGGGATAACCCATACCTGGTATGCAGATAGGGGCACGTCCAAGGAGCGGGTATTAAAGATCGATAATACGGTTTCAGTTACAGGGATATTTACCACGGAAATAAACGAGATCTTTTTGGAAAGGACCGTCATCACATTGGAGGTATCGGTCGCCAATTGTGGTCCAAGGAGGTTCGACCGTACCATCGAACCAAGGAGACCGGCCATTACCTACGATGAAAAGAACATCGTAAAGGCCCTTTGTTTCGGGGGGTCACCGGGGGAGCTCAATCCTGGGATACCGGATGTAGGTGACCTGGGATCCTACAGGATAGACTATGTGTGGTATGAGGTGACGGACAACGGTAGGTTGGAAAGGAGCAGTCAGGCCTTCTTCAATGTGGGCAACCTGACCTCAGGGACCATCTTTGAACGACAGACCACCGTGCGTTATGGGGAAGGGCTATCGTGCAAGAGCGTGACATTCAGGGATACCTATACCATTACCATGGGCGATACACCATTGACGGCAGGTGGGATATCCTCAAACAATGACCTGGATATCTGTTATGGGATACCCTATAACACCTTTTATATAAATGCCGATGCACCACAAGGGGGCAACGGCAACTATAGGTACCGCTGGTACATATCTGACAATGCCTCGAGTGGTTTCGAGGTAGTCGAAGGGGCCAAGGGGGAACAGGCCCTGTTGGTTATCCGTACCGATGACGACCAACTGGCGGGGAGTGGTACTTTCTATGTAAAAAGGGAGGTATATACCTTAGGGGAGTGCACCGACCAGGACATCTCCGCTGCGGTGGCCATTACCGTTACCGATGTGCCGGGCCCCTCACCTGGTTCACCTTCAGGGGCACTGGGGACGACCATGACCTTTGATGCCGTCTCCCAAGGGCTGTTACCCGGCAACAGTGATCATTCGCATGAATGGCGCCTGCCGGACGGTACCGTATTGACTGGTACCGTGGACCAGAACAGTAGCGTGCTCAGGACCACAGTGGACTATCTTGTCGATGACCTGAACACCGTACTACAGGTAAGGGCCATCAACGGGGGTTGTGCCAGCACCTGGGTGGACGTCCCCGTGACCAATACATGTGATCCGGTCGTTTCACCGGGCAATGATATAGATATGGTTATCTGTGAAGGGGAACAGGTCGATACCCTGGACCCAGGGGTGGCCACTGTCTCATGCCCTGGACTGACCATAGACTACCGTTGGTACGATACCAACAATGTGGACGATATCCTCTCAACGGACCAGGTACTCACGGTGAACAGTGCCCTTACGGGGCAGACCCTGTTCATCAGGGAGGCCTATGTCGATGGCATAAACGGAACTAAAGAGTCGGTCTATGCAAGGATCACTGCGGAAGCCCCTATAGGTCCAGGTATCATATACCAGTTCGATATGACCATATGTGAAGGAAGGGAACTTACCCTGGTAGCATCTCCCCCAAGTAATATCACCGTGACACCGACATACCAATGGAGGCATGGGGCCAGTGCTTCGGGTCCTTTTACGGACATCCTTGGTGCCGATGACGAAACTTATACCCTACCTACTTCTGGGCAGGACCTCTATGATTTTCCATATTATGTGCGGGCGGTCACGGGCAGGACATGTACCGTAGAGACAGATCCCGTGCACATCACTGTAAACCCTGCCTTTTCCCAGACCGCCTCCTTGGATCCCACTGGGCCCATCACGATTTGTGACGGGACAACAACGACATTGACTGCTGCCCCGACAGGTACGGGATATACCTATGCCTGGTACAGGGACGGTGACCCTTTTCCAGTAGCCGACAATACTGTCAATACACTCGATGTGAGTGAAGCTGGGGATTACACGGTAACGGTATCCAATGGTGTATGTTCTACGGACCCATCAACTGCTGTAGGGGTCATCATTGGGACGCCAGAGGATATCGAGATCTGTACCGAAGGGCCAAATAACATTTTCTGTAATGGGAGTGTCAGACTTTTTGTCCCACAGATCACGGGTGCGACCTATAATTGGACCGTACCGGCAGGATCGGCAAGTTCTTCCTCGACCTATGAGTTGATTGCCGATACATCAGGTATCTATACACTTGACATAGTAAATGGTGTATGCAGCTTTACCACATCCATAGAGGTGTTGGATATCACTATCGATCCCTTGGACCAGAACTATGTACGGAGTTTTACGGCCCAGACAGAAGATATGCAGGAAGGGGTCGCCTTGGCGGCGGGCCTGCCCGAAGAAGAGGTCATGGTGTCCACCCAGTATATCGATGGGCTAGGCAGGCCCATACAAAAGGTGGACAGGAGGGCCTCACCGGGTGCTAAGGATATGGTATCCTTCCAGGTATATGATGCCCTTGGTAGGCAGCCGGTACAGTACCTCCCTTATGCGGAGGACGTGGGCAATGGGAACTTCATACCATGCCCTATCCCTGAACAAGCGGCATTCTATAACAATACGGCAGGTAACAATGCGGACGGTATCGCCAATGACGGCCATCCGTTCTCGGTCACAACGTTCGAAAATTCACTATTGGACAGGGTGGACGCGGTCTCTGCACCTGGGGCTAGTTGGACAGGGGCCGATAGGAAGGTCCTTAGATCCCAGCTCAGCAATACCATTGCCGATAGGATTTGGCAGTTTTCGATCGGGGATAACGATGCTTATCCTAGCGTATCATCGGATTATTATCCCGCAGGGGAATTGATGGTGGCAAGGTCAGTGGACGAGATGGGCAGCGAGGCCCTGGAGTTCACCGATAAAAAAGGGAGGGTATTGCTCAAAAGGGTGAAGCTGACCGAAGATAATACCGATGCCATTACTGGCGCACAGTGGTTGGATACCTATTATATATACGACATCTATGACAACCTGAGGTACGTGCTGCCCCCTGAGGCCATGGAAAGATTGGGTGGTATCTTCATAGGTGACGCTGCAAAAAAAACCATGGACCTGTTCGCCTTTAGATATGAATATGATATCAGGAACAGGCTCATCGTAAAAAAAGTGCCCGGTACAGGGAACGCAGATGGCAGCGGTGGGGAGGTGCACATGGTCTATGACGACCTGGACAGGTTGGTGCTCTCCCAGGATGCTGAGCAGAGGAGGGGTGATGTATGGAGCTTTACCAAGTATGATGCGCTCAACAGGCCGGTGATGACCGGGCTATGGAGGTCCGATGTGGACAGGGCCACTGCCCAACAGGATGTGGACACCTATACCGGTACCCGGCTCTATGTGAGGAAAAGGGACAATGGGGGGAACGGCAGTGACGGCAATGCCCTGACCGGTAGGAGGATAGTGCTCAACAGGGACAACGGCCAGACAGAGCTACGTGCCTTCGATGGTATCATATTTTCAGGGAATTACAGTTACAGATCGGATCCTGGCGATATCATAGGGATGAGCGCCGAGATTGACGACGTGGCAACTGACCCTGCCTATGAGGGGACCTGGTCATGTGGTTATTTCGATGCCACTTTCCCGGAGATCTCCCAATGTAGGGTATGGACCTGTTCCTATTATGACGATTATTCCTTTGCCAGCGATATAAAGTTTGAGGAAATATATGATGACAGGCTCCTGCTCGAAGGGGAGGAAAAATATATATCGGTACCTCTTGAAAGGCCAACGGGACTGTTGACCGGTTCCATGACAAGGGTATTGGGAACGGAGAACTTCCTGCCCACGGTCACTTTCTATGATCACAAGGACAGGGTCATCCAGACCTTGTCTGGTAACCATACCGGTGGGATGGACATACAGACCACCCGTTACGACTTTTTGGGAAGGGTGCTCAGGACACACCTGGAGCATACAAATGCGGAAGTGGACAATACGGTCAAAGTGACCGACGCCTTTGCCTATGACCACATGGGAAGGGTATTACAGGTGGACCAGTCAATAACCGGAGGATCGGAAGGGATGTCGGTGGAAGAAGGGAACTTCGAGACACTTTGCGTGAACGAGTACAATGAACTGGGGGAGCTCAAGTCAAAATTACAGGCACAGGGCAACGACCAGATAGAGCAGAAAATGGATTATGCCTATAACATCAGGGGTTGGCTCAAATGGGTGAACAAGGATGTATACGGCAGCCAGACCTTCAATGATCTTTTCTCCATGGAGCTCTTCTATGACGATGCTTCCCATCCAGATGCCGCTGTGAACGCACAAGGGTATGCACCACAATACAATGGGAATATAGCTGCCATGAGCTGGCAGACTGATGGTGATGCCCAGGCAAGTACCTATGCCTATGGTTATGACCTGCTCAACAGGTTGAAAAAGGCCGACTATACCGGTGACATCGGGAATTATGACGTGTCGGGCATCACTTATGACCTGAACGGTAACATCGCCTCGCTCAACAGGATGGGTGCCACTGGGGTAAACCCATCGGCACCTGGCGGTTTTGATTTCGGGCAGATGGACGACCTTTTATATGACTATGATGGGACAGGGAACAGGCTCAGGAAAGTGGTCGATATAGGGGAACAGTACCTTGAAGAAGCAGGCGATTTCAATGACGGGAACACTTCGGGAGATGATTATTTCTACGACCTTAACGGTAACCTGTTGAAGGACCTCAACAAGGGCATACGCAACGACATGGTATATAATGAGCTCAACCTGCCCGAAAGGATAGAAGTGGTAGGGAAGGGTAGGATAGAGTACCTTTACGATGCAGCGGGCATCAAACTCGCCAAATATATCTTCGAAGGGGATACCCGTGTAAAGAAATTTGATTATATTGAAGGGTTCGTTTATAAGGACAACGATCTCGAGTTCCTCCACACAAAGGAAGGGAGGGCGCTTCCCCCGGATGCATTGGAGGATATACCACATCCAGCGGAGGCTGTAAAAGGGTTCGTATATGAGTACCATCAGAAGGACCATCTGGGCAACTTGAGGGTGGCCTTCAGGGATAGATTGTATTCTTATATGGCGACCATGGAATTCGGGAACGCCCAGGACGAATCGAAGTTCTTTGAAAACCTGGATGCTACCAGGAGTAGCACAAGGGGGTATGGTACCAGTACTGAGTCGGCCCTGGTCAATCCAGGGAATTCGGTCGGACAGGCAATCGGGCCCTACATCAGGCTTGATGTGAACCCGGGCGACAGGATATCTACCCAGGTAAGGGTAAGCTATGATGTGACCGGTACAGGTACTGACATGTTCAATGCGGGAAGTATATTGCAGAGTTTCACTGGGGGTGAAGCAGGAGGGGTGAACAATGTCTCCTTTACCGTACAGTCGCAGATGGACAACCCAGGGAACGATCCCAATGCATACCTGGCACTGCAGTTATTTGATAAGGACGGCAATGCTATCCAAGGGGCATCACAGATCACTTGGGTGACCAATATGGAAGGGGGCTGGGGCACCTTGGCTCCTTCAGGGGGCGTTTACGAGGTACAGCAAGAAGGACATATCATCGTGTATGTGGCCAATGAGAGCGATGTCGACGTGTGGTTCGATGACCTGGAGGTAAGCGTGGTGAACGATCCAATCGTTCAGGTGAACCATTACTATCCCTTCGGCCTTAACCTCACTGGTCTGGAAAAACAAGGGACGCCAGACCACAAATACACCTACAACGGCAAAGAGAAACAGGAAGAGTTTGGGCTGAACTGGTATGATTATGAAGCCCGTACCATGGATATGCAACTCGGCAGATTCTCACAGATTGACCCTCTATCTGAAAAATATTTCGATACATCACCTTACACTTATGTAGGTAATAACCCAATTTTGCGGATAGACCCAGACGGTAAGGAATGGACGATTACCAGGACTGGAAATGAAGAAGATGGTTACCACTATAATATAACATTTACAGGTAAGGTCATCAATGAATCTGGAAATGAACATGATATGGGGTCTGTTAGAGATAGGATACAGTCCGCATTAGAAGCAAGTTATAATGGGAAAGATGGAAATGTAAGTTGGAATATCACTGTTGATTTAAAAGAAGTTGAATCAATGGATGAGGTAGAGGACACAGACCATGTATTCCATATTGTATCAAACAATGATAAATCCGTAAATTTTAGAGGTTTAAAACGTGATGGTAATACAGAATATGGAACGTTAGATATGTTTATCAATGAAGATGTGATAGCTAATAGACCTAATACAACTGATTCGGACTATCCGTCATTTGGTACAGGTCTAAGTAAAGAGGGTAAATCTACCTTAGAAAGGACATCTGCTCATGAAGCAGGTCATACTGCCTGGTTATTACACCCAAGAGATCATATTAAAGAGGAAAAAAGAAGTGGCAAATTCATTAGCAGAGAAGCATTTGGTAGAAATGGATTTAAAAACTTGATGTTTCAATCTAGGAGAAGAAAGAATGCTAGTATGGGATTAATCCGCGAGCAGCTAGAGGTTTTTTATAACCAAAGAAAAAATATAAACATAAACAGAAGAAAAAAATAGTAACATGAAGGAAGGTATAGTTGTAAAGATGCTGATAACGCTTTTGGTAATCTTATTTTTATCTTGTTCATACTCAAAATCTCAAACTTTTATACAAGTAGATTTTCAAGACCTGTTTGAAGGTGAAAAGATGAGTTTTTATGTAAATGGAACACAGATATTCAAAAAACAGAAATTATATACTGCTAGCATGACAGGCGAGACAGGTTTTAGTATCTTATTTACTAGAAGTGATTCAAATCATTATTTTATTACCCAATTCTATCCTTTTGAATCAAAAATACCTTATCGTAGAAAAAAAGTTTACAAGGAAGTTAATACTATAGACGCTCCTTATCAACTTAATTTGAGGAAGTTGAAAAATAAATATATTTGGATATTCAAGGTAGAAATAGAAAATGGTTTGACAGTTGAAAAAGAAATAGATATTCAAAAAGGAAATTATATCGGTGTAACTAATTACGATAGCCAACTTAATGATGGTCTATTTATCGTTCAGTCTAATATACCTTTTGCCTATGATTGATTTTTAATGAGATAAACATACAAGCCCCTCATCGTCCACATTTAGCATAGTGTAATGCGGTTGTAACGAGAGTAAGCAATTGCATTGCGCCATTTAAAATGCGATAAATATTGAAGCCCTGCCATAATTGGTAGGGCTTTTTTATGCAGTAGCCAGTTGTTCCTCGGGTGCACGTCAAACTTCCTCTAGGCAACTGCTTTTATTGAGTCATGACTACCCCTGATAATGTCAACAACTTTATCCCATTTTGCACTATTCTTAGTCACCCTTAATTGGAGTATAGCACGGGCATCTTCTATCGACCACCGCTGCCCTGATAACTTCATTCTTTTCTGAATCACGTTCCGATGTGCCGACTCTATGGCACCACTTCCAATGATGACACCGTTTTTCCTCAGTGTTCCGTAGTACATCCTATCTTGATTTTTTAGGTAATACTCCTTCAATCTTGATAGCATCGGCAGACTTTCGGGCATTACTCTTTCTGCCAGCCAATCCATATGGCGTGTTAGTGCTTCTACACGGTCAGTGAGCAAATAGTTCTCCACGCCACCTATCCAATTATCATAGTCCCCTTTTTCCAGAAAAGCTACCTTGGCAAAATCGTGGGCGTATTCCATCGCATGGAAGTAATCTAGTACCTGAACGGCATCCGGGTATTTTTCTGATACCCATTTCCATATCCAAGGTGCCCCGTCAGCAATGAATATTGGGTGTTGGACTTTAGGGATTATGGCCTGCAATCTTGGTAAGAATTCCTCTGAGCTGCCCAGATGCGCCACGTATTCCGATTCCCCTATACACACGTCTTTTCCCTTTAAGGCCTCGTTAGTGGGAGTCTTGAATACCCTACCCAACTTTATCTCCTTCCATTTTTCCTCTCTTGTGAGTACCATCGAACCATCCATCTCCACGTAGTGATAATCGGTCATTGTATCGGTGGGTTCGATATGGGTTGTTTCCTCTGTTTGCATATCTATTGACCCGGCTACCTGTTCCTCCTCTATTATCTGGCCTATCCTTTCGCTGACACGTTCTATTTGTTTAGGGCTCACCTTGATGCCCAATAGCTTGTCCAGGGTTTCACTGGCCTGTTCAAATACGTGGTCACTACCCAGGAACACCATCAGCTCCTGTAGGTAGGCGCTTATCCTGAAACCATGTGGGCATGCGGTCAAAGGATGGCTTTTTTCTAGCACCAATGTACCTAGACTGGTCCTTACTTTTTTTTGATGTTCTTCTTGTATTGACCATTGCCGAGACCATCCTGAAGAACTTCTCTGCCCAATTTGAGCCAAAGTTCTACGAATGTCGCCCTGACCGGGTTTTTTCATATTCGTAAAAGTCGGTCTGACCCTTCTGTGATTCTTTCGCGGCTGCAAGCCAAGCTTTTAGTTCATTGGCAATTTTCTGGGTCAAGGCATCTTCTTTCATCTGTAGGATTTTTTGGTTTGGACTATTACAAGATAGTCATTATCCTTGATAAATCAACGATCCCAAATCAGCTTGGGAAGTTTGACGTGCACCCTGTTCCTCAAAGACTAATTTAACTATCATCATTATGATGGTCACACACGTAAATGCCGTTACTGCCATGACACCAAGATTTTCCTGTTCCAAAAGTGGCGTACCCTCCAAAAACTTTAGACATTTCCATGTCACCTAATTTTTGAAATTTTTCATCACTTAGATTCTCAAACCCTAATGGCAGAGGTTTTTTAAATTTTGATTTTTTCGCAATTAAAAAACTTAAAGGTTAAAAATAGTTTATGTTAATATGATTTAATTGCAGCGATAGTAATACCTTTGTTTAAATCATAAACAAGTTATAATTTCCTGTAATATTAAAAATTGTGGCTATCATCCATCCTAACTTTTGTTTTTAACTAAATACTAATCCTATCAAATATTATTTTCAGTATTGATTGATTTCTTATATATAATTCGCCATCAAGGTTTGACACCTCTTGCAACAAGTAGTCATTACTGATTTTCACCATTGAATCAGAATTTAACTTAACTTGAACTTTTATAAAGCTATTTTTAGGTATTTTAGAAATAAAAATAACTTCTCCATTAATTTTTTGATTGTTTATTCTTACAGAATCTTTGAGTTTAAAAGTGATATTTTCACCTAGACTTAGGTAATTATCAGTATTTTCTTTGTTCTTAAAAAGTAGAAATAAAGTAAGTTTGATATTCTCTGGTTCAATGTAGAAAAGAATCTCATTTTTCTTTATAAAACTATTTTGCCTTAACAATCTAGCATGATAAAGTTTTCCACTATCAGGTGCTCGTATTAATTTTCTTTGTTCGAGGGATAATAATTCATCCTCTATTTCGAAGATTAATTCATTTATATATTGATATATTTCAGATGTATCTTTTACATATAAACTTTTCTTTATATAAGAGAGTCTTTCAAAAAAATCATATAATTCTCTATGAAGTGTATCAATTTTAGAATTATTTAAAAATGTGGATTCTAAATTTTGATAACTGGTACTATCAAATTTCTTGTTTTTAGTTTTTTTTTTTAGATGATTTAAAAATTTGTGTAAATCTTTGATTCTATTATTAACCTTTTCATTCTTTATTTCTGCTAAAACCTGGTTTTTATTAACATATGATTCATGTTTAGCAGTTAAATTTATACTTTCTCCATCAAGCTTATTATATACTTCTGATATAGATGAGGAAGAAAATATTTGAACTTTACATTCAATCTTTTGTGGATAATTAAAAAAATTAAGGCATAGCAAAAACAATAAGAAAAAAATAAAAATAAAGATATTACCTAGCCTAATAATACTATGAGGTGGGGAAGACATTATCTCTTGAATCTCTTCAGATAGATATACTTTTTTATTAGAAGTTTTATCCTTCATCTCTTAATGAATCGATTTTCTCGATTTGATTTTTAATTAATTCGTAATAATATCTCTTTCTTAAAATAAGAGATTCATGATTGCCAACTTCTACAATTTTTCCATTTTCCAAAACAATTATTTGATCGGCTTCTTTGACAGTACTTAGTCTATGAGCTATTATAACAGCGGTACGATCTTTAAAAAATTTTGATAGATTATTTACAATAGTCTTTTCATTATTTGCATCTAAGGCACTAGTAGCCTCATCAAAGAATATATATTTAGGGTTTTTATAAACGGCTCTTGCTATCAAAATCCGCTGCTTTTGCCCTGTACTTAAATTTAAACCTTCTTTTCCTATCTTAGTCTTATATCTTAATGGAAGTGAATCTATGTGGTCTTTAATATTAGCAATTTCCAAAGAGTTCATTAACTTTTCCCAATCAATTTCAGTTTCACCTACAGCAATATTCTCAATTATAGTTCCGCTGAAAATAAATCCTTCTTGCATTACAACTCCACAATATTCTCGCCAAGATTTTTGTGAGATATCTTTCAAGTTATAAGCACCGATTTGGATTTCACCTCCTGTGATATCGTAAAATTTTAATAAAATCTTTAATAATGTAGTTTTTCCACTACCACTACTGCCAACAATTGCTGTGGTTTTATTTACTGGAATAGTTAAACTTATTTGTTTTAATGTGGGAGAAATTTCACCTGGATAAATAAAATTTAAATCTCTTATTATTATCGGGTCTACCTTAGGAAGGGTAACAAAAGTACCTCTGTTTTTATCTTCTTCATCTTTTTTTTCATAAATATCATTTAATCTATCAGTACTTATTTTTGCATCTTGGATTAAATGAACGAAACCAATCAGTTGGGAAAGAGGAGAATTTAATTGTCCAATTATATAAGATATTGAAAGCATCATCCCTAATGTCATTTCGCCTTTTATTACATAAAAGGCTGACAGTATTGCAATTAAAATATTTTTAAATTCATTAATGAAAGATGAACCAACAACTTGAAATTGTTCAACTATATGTTTATTAATTATTATTTTAAATAACTTGGACTGTATATGTTCCCACCCCCATCTTTTTTGCGTCTCAGCATTATGAAGCTTAATTTCTTGCATTCCATCTATCAATTCAATGACCTTGCTTTGTTCCTCACTGATTTTTGAAAATGCTTTATAATCCAAGTCTTTTCTCATTTTAAGAAAAAGAGAAATCCAAGATAAATAGATGATACTTCCTATTAAAAATATCAGAAAAATATTTGTATTGTAATAAAGAAGAATTATGCTAAACAAAATTAAATTAGATGTTGAGAATACAATTCTTAAAGAAGTACTAGTAATTAAATTTTGAATTCTATTATTATCTTGAATCCTTTGAAGTATATCTCCAGTAATTTTGGAATCGAAAAATGAAATAGGGAGTTTGAAAAGTTTTATAAAAAAATTTGTTAGTAGCGTAATATGTATTCTTGTACTCAGATATAGTAAAATCCAATTTCTAAGAATCTCAATAAAATTTTTACCAATAAAAATGAATAATTGTGCTCCAAGAATTAAATAGACAAATGACAAATCTTTATTTCCAACACCAGTATCTACCAATTCTTGTGTCAGAAATGGAGGGATAATACTTAAAATACTTTCCAGAATCAAACCCAAGAAAACTTGGAACAATAAAAACTTGTATTTTTTGATATAAGGAATAAATAATGAGTATCTTTTTATCTTTTTATCTTCATCTTCTTTTTTGAAAAAATGATGAGTTGGTTCTAATAACAATAAAAAGCCATTGTTTTCTTTAGTCTTAATATTGTTAGCACCCCAATATTTAAAAAATTCTTCTTTAGAATATTTGATTAGCCCATGAGCAGGATCTGAAATGAAAACTTTATCCCTCTTAACTTTATAAATTACCACGAAATGTTTTCCAAGCCAATGAGATATACATGGAAGTGGAACCTCATTTTTCAACTGATTAAAGCTGACCCTGACACCTAAGGATTTAAAACCGATATCTTCAGCTGCTGTACTTAATTTATAAAAATTAGTTCCAACTCGAGTTATCTCAGATAGCTGGAAGAGTTCATTTCTAGACAATTTTCTACCATAGTATTTTGCTATAATTCTAATACAGGTCGAACCACAATCATTGGATTCTAGTTGCTGAAAATGAGGAAATTTTCTCAATATAGGGAACAATTTACATTTTTCAATATTTTTAAAATTGTATTAATTCAAGAATACAAATTTTTCACATATAAAACAAGATTATATGGATGTAGAAGTCATGATTAATTTATTAATTAAGTGTTTGAAAGTAACTCTTATTATAATATGAGAAAGTAAAGAATATTAATTATTTTTTTAATGCCTATATATAGGTATTTATTAAATTTATATTATTGAAATATTAAACTAATAAAAAAATTATCTCTCAAATTAAAAAAAACAAATATCATACCTAATTTAGGTATAACTATTAATAGTTATAACTTTTGTATAAGTTGATCTATAATATATACGAAGCTTAAACTAAATCAAGAAAAAAATTAATTCTCTTAATGTTAGAAAAGAGGTAAATATCTACAAATAGAACAGAGAAATAAGCTTTAAAACTTGTAGAATAAAATCAAAAAGTTCGACTATAGGAAATTCAGTTTAATATGTACTGCTATAAAGCTAATATCTCAATGAGTTTAAGCAATACCTTTATGAAGAGGAATTTATAAAGTGTCCTAGTAGGAGTTGTTATTGGAAACTACAATTTAAAAAACTATAAGTTTTATGCAAAAAATGACAATTTTGTGACTCTAAAACTTTTTGAGAGCCTTATGTTCTTAGATATAATCACTAAAGGTTTAATTTTTTAAATTAAATATGGACAGATTGTGAACCCTTTACACAACTTGTAGAAAATTTAACCAATTAAAATCTTTTGATAAAAAAAATAAAAATCGTCGTTTTTGTAATAAATGGATAACAATCTATTATTAAAAAACTTTTATGTATTTGATTATCAATTTTTTATCAAAAATTTATTGATAGTTATGGAAAATCACTTTCAGTTTTTAAAACCTTCTTCGAATTTGAATCTTACATTTTTCAGCATATTAAGGTTTTAGTTTGAGATATATCAATTTATTCGATATCCTGAATTTTTACAGGTCCACTTATATGTTGGTGAAATTAGCACTTAGCATAAAGCTTACTTTTTTCACTTATTTTTCTTAATTAAGAAAAAATCAAATATTGTAAACTTTCTGATATTGACGGCTTTATCATTGTCTATCTTCTATCTTAGTTTTGCACGTTCTCAAAATTTACCTTCTTATTACTTTTAAAAGATTGATTCTTGAAATTATTTATCATTTTAAATATTGCTATAATAAAGTTCAGTCAGGTATGGTCAATTTTATACAGTAGTATTATAAGAATCAGGGCGTTTTTTTAAATGTCTTTTCCTTATCAGCATTTAAAAATTATTCATGAAGGGTAGTTTTTTCCTTTTGTGATTATAATCAATGTTGAGATGATAAATAACCTACTATTTAATTCTTTTAATACCCTATGTATACCTAATAAATATAATAATGAAATCAGTTGCATTAATGCAAAAGACCAAATATTTATTACAAATACCTATTTATAAAAAAATAAATAGCTCTTTAAAATATCCTATTTTTTAGCAAAAAAATTTAAATTGAATAAAAAAAATTAAAAATTTTATTTTTTTTTATTCAATTGGTAAAACCCCTTAAAATGAAAAATTTTAATGATTTATGAGTGATTATATCTTTTAATTTAAGGTTTTTTGAGATAAAAAATCAAAAAATACCCACATAAATAAATTGTATTTTTTTGCTATTGTTAAAAATATTAATGTATATTAACATAAATTATTTTTAACCTTTAACTTTTATAGTTATGAAAAAATCAAAGTTTAAAAAACCTCTGGAATTAGGGTTTGAGAATCTAAGTGATGAAAAATTTCAAAAATTAGGTGACATGGAAATGTCTAAAATTTTTGGAGGGTATGTTTCTCAAGGGACTAAAAAAACACAATGTGGTAGCCCCCCTTATTATGATTGCGATCATGAAAATGACGATTAAAATTTATTGATTTTTATCCCCTCTGAGTTTCTTCATTGGGGATTTATTACTTTATGTATAAAAAATAATGTTGATTTAAATGATTCTCATTTGTAGTACAAGAAATCCTGAACCTTCAACAATTGACGTTATGGATTGGTTATTTTCAATGAATGCTAATTTCATAAGAATTAACGGGGAAGATTTTGAAAAGGATGCAGATATAAGCATTTCTTATAAGTCTAATAATCCAATTTCTTTGATATACAAGGGTAAAAAAGTTTCACTAGATAAAGTAAATGTATGCTGGTATAGAAGATGGAGACAATTGAAATTTCCTTATATTCTAAATGAGATGGATAATCATACATTGAAGGAACAATTCAAAAAATATTTAAATATGGAGATTGATTCACTATCTTCATTCTTTTGGCTGGAACTATCGAAAAAAAAGTGGCTGACAACTCCAGATAAATCAAGATTAAACAAACTAGTGGTTTTGAAGTATGCTCAAATTCACAATTTAAAAATTCCTGAAACGATTATTACTAGTTCTAGGAGTGAATTAATAAATTTTATGAATAAGCATAAAGAAGTCATTACAAAAGCTATAGCCGAAGGAGAAGCATTTTTTCTAGATAATTTAAATTATACATTTTATACTAAAGAATTACTGTTGAATCATGTCAATATACCTGAAAGTTTCATTCCCATTTTAGTTCAAAAAAAAGTAGAAAAAGAATTTGAAATCAGAACGTTTTATTTAGTTGGGAAATGTTACTCAATGGCAATGTTTACTCAAAGTGACCCGCAGACTTCAGTAGATTTTAGGCATTATAACATAGAAAAACCAAATCGTTGGGTTCCTTTCAAGCTACCTTTACAAGAGGAAAAGAAAATCGACAAATTGATGAAGAATCTAGGATTAAACAATGGCTCCTTAGATATAATTATGGATAAGAAAGGAGATTATGTTTTTTTAGAAATAAATCCAGTAGGACAATATGGGATGGTATCAATTGGTTGTAATTACCATCTTGATTATTTAATAGCAGATTTTTTAACAAAAAATGATAATTGATAAAATGGAAGATGAGAAAAAATTCTTAGAAGAGCTACCTGACTCTATTCGATTTAAGCTACCAATAAATTTTGAGATGCTTACCTCTGAAAAATTATCTAAAAGGTTTATCCAAGGAGTCAATGATACTAAGTATAATACATCAAAACACTTAGCTCAAAAATTTTATAAACCAATTTCTAGAATATTGAAAAATGACCATTAATGAAGTCCTTGAAATTATTTGCGTGTTGTATTCCTGTAAAAGGAATAAATAGAAGTGTCATTTGCGATTTGCAAAGAGGGGTTTTCGATTTTATTCCAAATATTCTAATGGAAATATTAGTTGATTTCAATGGTAAAACTATTGATGATATTAAAAATAGTTTTGCAAATCAATATCATGGAATTATCGATGAATACATCAACTTTTTAGAAGAAAAAGAGTATATTTTTTTTACTGACAAACCTGAATTATTTCCAGAAATGGATTTAAGTTGGAAACATCCTTCTTATATTACAAATGCAATTATTGATTTTAATATAGATTCAAATTTCGATGTACAAGATATATTTAATCAATTAAGTAACTTGGGATGTAAAGCTATTCAAATTCGTTTTTTATGCAAAAAAGAATTTAAAGAAATAGAAACAATATTAGAGAAAGGGAAAAACTTAGGGTTTAATAGTATAGATTTAATAGTAAAATATCAAGAAGAAATAAATTATGAATCCTTAATTTTCCTTATATCTAATTACAATATTACTAATATTATAATCCATTCTTCTCAGAAGGATGAAGTAATTAAAGTTTCGCCAGAAGAAAACCTTTATATAACATATTCAAAACAAGAAGTAAATTCTGCAACTCATTGTGGATATGTAGATCCATCCTACTTTATTTCAAGTATACCTATGTTTACTGAGTCACTATCTTTTAATTCATGTTTAAATAGAAAGATTTCAGTAGATGAAAATGGGGAAATCAAGAATTGTCCTTCCATGACTTTTAGCTATGGTAATATCTCCAATACATCTTTGTATAGCGTAATTCTAAAAGAAAAGTTCAAACAATACTGGACTATTAATAAAGATCAGATAGCTGTCTGTAAAGGATGTGAGTTTAGATATATGTGTACTGATTGTAGAGCATTTATCAGTACTGAAGATGACTTGTTTTCAAAACCATCGAAGTGTACTTATAGTCCAGAAAAAATGACTTGGGAATAATCAAATTAGCATTTTCTGCTTTAAGAGTTGCACAATGGCACTTACAATAAATTATGAATGTGTATGAAATAACTACTAGTGAATATATATTTTAGATAAAAACAAATGAAACTTTACAATCCTAAATCAATAACGAGTAGAAAAAATAGAATCGTTAATAGTCTTATTCTAAATGCTAGTTTCATGAATAATTTGGGAATATTAAATGGAAAGATGGGTATAAGTATTTGTTTTTATCATATGGCTAAAAAATATTCTAACTCAATATACTTTGGATATGCAGAAGATTTGATTAATGATATCTATGATGAATTAGACCCATCAATTCCTTTAGATTTTGAAAATGGATTAGCTGGCATCGGTTGGGGGTTTGAATATCTTGTGCAAGAAGGCTTTATTGAAGCAGATACAGATGAAATATTAAAAGATTTTGATAATAAGATATTTCAATATTTCATTTACAATACGCCAAATAATTTAAGCTTAGAAAATGGTATTTTAGGTTTTGCTATGTATTTCTTTATAAGAGTTAAGAATTCAAGCTCCCAAAACTCTATACAATTCCTAAGAAATAAAGAAGCACTAATTCATATAGTGGATGAACTAGTTGAATTTTTCTCAAAAAAAACAAAATTATTTGACCAATATGGAAATCAAAATATCCTTTATGAATATCCAATTTTAATAAGTCTATTAAGACAGATTTATAAACAAAACATCTATCCGTATAAAGTTGAGGTTTTAATTAAAATGATTTTTTCTCACTTAAATGAACCGAATCGTTTATCAATAATAAATTATAATAAATCAATTTTATATCTTTCGCTAATTCAATTAGATTCGGACTTTCCTGCAAAATTCTTTAATCCAGAGATATTAAAAACTTATGGAGAATGGATTAAAGCTGTAAATAAAAATGATCTGTTAAAAACTCAAGATAATCCTTCTGTTAAATCAGGGGTATCAGGGATATTATGGATGTATATTCAATTATTCAATTATACATCTGATAAAAAATACTTCGATGAAGCAATTTTATGGTTTGAAGAAATATTTACATCAATAAAAAATGTCTCTAATCAAAGTTTTGCGGGATTTAGCTATTTTGAAGATAATAATAATAATGATGCATTTGGGATTATAAATGGTTTGTCAGGTGTATTAATGGTAATTGAAGAATTCCAAGGTTTATATGATAAAAATTGAGAATACAATTCTTTGAAAATATCATAGATTTAGAATACTGCAAAGTATCCACTTATTATTACATTTAAGTTAGTATTTATTCTTTTTTTATAAATTAGTATATAAAATTTTCCTTATATAAATGAATAAATTATTTATCTCTCTTTTTCTTAGAAGGACCAAAAACAACAAGTTGTTTTATCTAAGCAATTTTGTTTTATTATTTATAGGAACAATATCTTATAATTTTTTATTGCTTTATATTATCTATGAAAGTGGTTTTGATAAATTCCATAAAAATGGAAATAATATTTATAGGGTTCAAAATGATAGATATAACAATCAAAAATTGATAATTAAAGATGCATTCACTTATCCTGGAGTTGGCCCTTTCTTAAAAGAAAGTACTCCTGAAATAAAGAGTACATTAAGGCTTCATCCTTTCCCATCTTTTATTTTATACAAAGAAAAACCTTTTCGAGAAAAAAAAATATTTTTTAGTGATAAGGATTTTTTTTCTTTTTTTTCTTTTCAGTTAATTGATGGTAACCCTGATTCTTGCTTAGATGGCGCACAAAAGGTTGTAATTTCTAAAGAAATGGCTGTAAAGTACTTTAAAAGTGAGAACCCTATTGGACAAGTTATAGAAACTTTTGTGCCTCTAGTAGTCTCAGGTGTTTTTGAAAAAAATGAGCAATCACATTTAGATATTGATTTTCTAGTTTCTTTTGAGACATTTCTTGATATGCAAGGAGATTTTATAAATGATGACTGGTTTTTTAGTAATTTTTATACTTATATTCTAGTCAATAATAATTCAGAAGACGTTGATTTAGAGAGAAAAATTTCTCATATCCTAAAGGAACAAATTGAAAAAAAACTTAGTGAAAAAAGAAGTGAGGAGTTTAAACTTCAAAAAATTTCTTCAATCCATTTAACTTCAAGACTTAGTAATGAAATAAAAGAAAATGGTAATTTACAATTAATAGTACTATTAGTAATAGTGGCTATACTATTATTAATAGTTACAATTGTAAACTATATAAGTTTTCTTTTTGCAAAAGATATTGAGAGAGCTAAAGAAATTGGGATGAGAAAAATTCTGGGAGAATCTAGAGTTCAAATTCTAAAATCCTTTTTGGTTGAATATCTTTCACAAATACTATTAACGTATATAATAGCAATCCTTATTATTTATTATGTTTCGACCAATTACTATTACTTAGTGGGTTTACCTATAAATTTTTTCGTTCAAATAGTTTTTGATAATTTTTATCTTTGGATACTGGTTACCTTCTTATCATTATTAATTATAGGAATTGCCTATGTGTATCCCTCTTTATTAATTATTTCATATAAACCAGCCTCTATTATCAAGGGTGATATCTTAAACCTAAAAAAAGATTTTTTAAGAAAAATATTAATCACAGGGCAAATCACAATTTTTGGGGGATTACTATTTTTTTTAATACTTGTAATTGATCAGGTTTCTTTTTATAAAAAAAGGGATTTGGGTTTTAAAATTGAACAAACTTTAGTGATTGAAGATTTTATTCCAGATTCTCTTGGATCAATATTTAAAAATAATATTTTGCAGTTTCCAGAGATTAAAGGCATTTCTAATAGTAATGTAATTCCTGGTAGCACAGAATGGTGGAAAGCACAGGTCAGAAAAGTATCTTCTAATTCAAAAGATTTCATAGATTGTAACTTAGCTCGTATTGATGAGGATTTTTTAAAAGTCATGAAAATTGATTTGTTAGAAGGTAGAAATTTTATTCACAATAATGTGAGTGATAAGAATGGTATTATAATCAATCAAAGTTTATTTTTTAGTTTAGGATATGAAAACTATCAAGAAGCCATAGGAGAAAAGTTAATGATATATAATAAAGAAAAAAAAATTATTGGAATAATGAAAAACTATCATCACCAGTCTTTGAAAGAACCTTTTCAACCAATCGGTTTTATTCTAACTGATAGAAGAGAACAATATTATTCAATTAATTTAGAGACCAATAATTTAAAAAATTCTATTAATCAGATTAAGCTAGAATGGGGGGAGATATTTGAAGGTAGAGTTTTTGATTACTTTTTTTTGGAGGATTACTTTAATAATCAATATAAAAATGAAGATGTCTTTTTAAGAAATCTACTTTTCTTTACAGTAATAACTTTATTAATCGTTTTTACTGGAACTATATCATTTACCATACATAATATTAAAAAAAGTAAGAAAGAAATTGCTGTTAGAAAAGTTTTTGGGGGGTCAATTATATCTATTGTGTTTTTATTTGTGAAAGATTTTTTCTTTTTGATTATAATATCAATTATTATATCGCTACCAGTAACTATTTATGTATCTAAATTTTGGTTTGAAAATTTTTCATTTAAAATTCAAGTTAGTGTGTCTCATATCATTTTATCTTATTTGCTTTTTGTTTTTTCCTTAATATTTATAATCGTTATGCAAATATTCTTATCTACTCGTGAAAATCCAGTAAAAGCATTAAAAAATTAGAAATTGTAATAATGATAGATATATTCTTTATTTCTATATATCATAGAGGTTCTCTATATGGTACTGGAAATTATTTGAAAGCAATAAGACAAAACTTAGGTAATAATTTTAGATTTCATCATGTTCAGCTTGAGCATGAGGAATTTAATGAGTATACAACTTTAAAGAAAGAAAAAAAAGAATATATATATATTCCAAAACCTTTAAATACTTTACCTAAAAAATCTTTAGACTATGAAAAAAAGTATCTTAAATCTGTATCTCGACTATTAAATCAAGAAATTTTAAAATATAAAAATGTTATTTTACATATAAACGAGGTATTACTAATAGACAGTCTTAAAGAGAATTTGAATTGTAAGATTGTATTTACAGCTCATTCGATTTGGTGGAAATTTTATCTTAATGGCAATAAAAAAAAATTTTTTATTGCTTGGAAGAATAATAATTTCGACCCTAGAATCAAAAACTCAACTATCGGCATAGGAAAAAGAGAACAAAATTTACTATTACAATCTGATAAAATAATTTGTGTTACGAAGAACGCTAAATTTTTTTTTAAAAAGACTTATGGAATAGATGAGAAAAAAATTAAAGTAATTTATAATGGAATTGAAAACCCAAAAAATAAGAAATATCCTATATTAGAAACTAAAATCAAAATGGGCTTTTCTCCCAATGATAAAATTATACTTTTTGTTGGAAGATTGGATTATGGAAAAGGTTTGGAATTTTTGATTGATTCATTTTCAGAGATATATAAAGAAACACCTAATATAAAACTAGTTGTTATAGGGGATGGTAATTTTGAAAAGTATATATCACTTTGTAATAAAATTGCTTCAAGAGTTGTATTTACGGGTCGCATATGCAAAACAGATTTATATAAATATTATCAAATTGCTGCTATTGGCGTTATTCCTTCATTATATGAACAGTGTAGCTATGTGGCAATTGAAATGATGTATCATAGTTTACCAATGATTGTAGCTGCTGTGGATGGTTTAGATGAAATTTTCCAACATAATTTTACAGCTTTAAAGGTTAAAGTAAATGAGGATAAATATGGAGAACTCTTTATTGACAAATTGCAACTAAATAATCATCTTCACTCTTTATTATTAGATGAAAAAAAAGGCAAACAATTAGGTATCAATGCCAGAATCTTTGCATTAAAACATTTTACCTTAGAAAGAATGTTAAGTCAAACTATCGATGTATATAAAGGGCTTTTTTAATATGAAGTTTAGTATTTATGAATACCCAATTTAGATGCTAAAATAAATTACTCAAGTTACGTTGAGCAGTAAAGCTTTAATCAAGATTCAATTACATTTATTTTTAATTTACTAATTATTGGCTTATTGATTGACCTGTAGCAGGTTAAATTTTTTATTTTATTCTAGAAATTTGTGACTGCCCTATATTTTTTACTAGAACCTTACTGATAAATACATTTAATTGTAAACCTTTATGGATAAAAGAATAAATTTTAAAGATGTCACGTTCATTATACCGATTAGAGTAGATTCAGAAGATAGGACAACTAATTTACGTTTAATTATCGAATATATAAATGAGTATTTTATTACAAAAATATTAGTATTGGAAGCCGATGTAAAAGAACGTTTTTTTAATACTTCCATCAAAAAAATATTTAAGTATGATTCTAATCCAATATATCATAGAACAAAGTATTTAAATGAAATGATAAACCAAACAAATTCACCCTACATAGCAGTCTGGGATACTGATGTATTAATAGAGAGTATCCAAATTCAAAGAGCAATTGAGATATTAAGAAAGAAACAGGCTACTATGGTATTACCTTATGATGGAAGATTTTTCAATGTCCCAAAGATACTTAAGACTTTATATATAAAAACAATGGATTTAAGTATTTTAAAGGAGAATATTGAAATAATGCATTTAGCTTATGGGAGATTTTCTGTAGGTGGAGCATTTCTTGTAGATAGAAAAGATTATTTAGCAGCAGGTAAGGAAAATGAAAATATTATTGGTTGGGGACCTGAAGATTTTGAAAGAGTAAAAAGATTTGAAATACTTGGATACAAAGTAATTAATATAGAAGGTCCACTTTACCATTTACATCATCCAAGAGGTAAAAATAGTTGGTTTGCTTCAAAAGATTTAGAATTGAATAATAAGAAAGAATATCTTACTATTTGCAAGCAAAACAAGAATCAGTTAGCTAAATCTATTCAAAAATGGCATTGGGTTAAGGCACCTCAAAAAAATTAGAACTGATTATCAGTAAGTTAACATTATAAAAATCCTAAATTGCTATATTATCCTATAAGATTGGATTAGAATTAAGTTTTTTAGAAGTAACATATAAGTTATTAATAATACAATAATGAGAAACCTTTTGAAGACTTGTATTGGTAAGCAAAAATTATTGAAAATCGCAGAAAAACTGTATCCTTAGCCCAATTTGATTCATCAATTTCAATTTATTTGAAAATTAAAAATACTTAATTGTTTATGTGAGTTTGAATACTAAATTACACTCAGTGTATTTTTTTATAAAAAACCCTATATATACAATTATTAGTATTAATTTGGTCATAGATAATTTCATTCACATAATCTTCTTTTACTTTTGAAAACAGCTTCTTTCTTATTCCTGTATTTTGTATTTGTAAAAACTATTTTAGCACAAAACTTGGTATTGAATCCTAGTTTTGAAGAAACGACAGATAAGTTTAATAATAATACAGATTTTTTAGGAGTGAAAGATTGGCGTGAACCGACTAGAGGTGGCTCGGTATATTTAAACGAAAAGGGTTGTAAAGATGACTTAAAATGCAGAGGATTTAATAAAGCCAGAAGTGGCAATTCTTGTGCAGGTATATTACTATTTGCAAAACAAGTTAGGGTTATTGGTGGATGGTCTTATATTCAAGGAAAATTGGAAAAGCCTCTTGAAGAGGGAAATATTTATAAGGTAGAATTCTACCTTCTCCAAGCTGATTCTTCTCCTATAGCTGTAAACCAGATAGGTGTTTTATTTTCTAAGGGAACTAGGAAATTTAATCATACCGCTCGTTACCCAGGCAGACCACAGGTAAGAAATATGACTAATAAATATTTTAGCAGTACTAGTAAATGGATGCATTTCTCACAAAAGTTTATTGCTAGTGGAGGAGAGAAGTTTATCACAATAGGAAATTTTAGTACTATTGAAAAAACACCATATATGGTGACAGATGAAAATTTTTGGAAAAGAAATGGCATCTTAAGGCCAAATTTACTTTCTGCTAGTTATACTTTAGAAGCTTTTTATTTTATTGATGATGTGTCTGTAAGCAATACAGATTTGATAAAAGGAGATAGTCGATTGGCAAGTATTTATTTTGACAAAAATAATTGGAATATATCGCAACAAGGCTTAGAAAAATTAAAAAATATTAATACCTTAAAGCTTGATAATGCCAAAAATTTTAAAATAAGAGTAGAAGGTTTTACAGATAAAGAAGGAAATGATAATGATAATGAATCACTCTCAGATAGACGTGCAAAAGCGGTCGCAAATAAGCTTATAGAAATAGGAATGCCTCCTAGTAGGATACATGTCGTAGCTTATGGAGAAACAAAGGCCAAAACACAAAATGATAAAACTGACAGAAGAGTGGATATATTTTTGGAACTTGATGAACCAGAATAATTCCAATATCTACCTCTATTATTTTCTTTAGGTTAAAAACGTTATCCACGTCTTTTTTCTCTTTTAATTTAAAACAATATTAAGCGACAATGTACTAGTTCTTGTTTTCAAAGGGGTTTTCTGCACAAATAGGGAAGTGCGACCAGAAGTTGTTAGCTGAATGGTTGGAATAACTTGGTTCTTGTGTGAACCACCCTCAAATCTTCCATGCGTTTTGGGTAAACGAAAGGTGTGAAGCGAAGGTAAAAGTCCGACGATAATAAACCATATATGACAATAGGGCAAGAGGAAAACATGATATGGTCAAACTTGGTTTGAATGCCTGATGGAAGCCCCGTCAGTGTGAAAAAGTGAAATATGGACGATACACTCTGACTAAAAGGTACGATGCTGGGATGTTGCAGTTTTCTCTATGTAACACACACCATAAAGCATCCGGGGTATAGGGCAGGCCTAAGTCATGTGTGAATGTAGGCTAACAGAACTGGGTAAGCCCAATGGGGTCTCTTTTGGAGTAAGTCAATCGTAAGAAAGACCTTAATGTATCACCCTAGAATAACCTTACGGAATTCCACACTTTTAATGGTGGGTTCCTGGGTTAAAAATATATTTACTGTTTGCATTATTCCTAGAAGCCTTTTACGCCGTTGAATACGTAATAATCTTCTAGGACAATCTCTTTTTTCCGTTTTTTTCTATTTTTCCAGTCAGGCCTCTTCCATCGTTTCGGTATTTTCCCCTTCAAGCCATGTGCCTGGGTAGGGGTGAGGAAGTCAACGCTAGCATGAGGCCTTACATCATTGTAGGCCTCAATGTTCTTTTCCATGACACTCTTGGCCTCTTTGAGGGACCTAAAGCCTTTCGGTTTACCGTACAGGAACTCTGTTTTGAGTGTCCTATGTATCCGTTCTGCAATGCCATTATCACGAGGGTCACCACTCTGCACCATGCTGATATCGATATTGTTGGCCTTCAACAGTTCAGTATATTTGTTCGAGCAAAATTGCGTCCCTCTGTCCGAATGGTGCATCAGCTCCATTTTTCCGTCCTTCTTTTTTCGCTGTCCCAGAGCCATTTTGAGTGCCTTTACAGGTCCTGTCGTATCCAAACTGTCCTCTAATGCCCATCCTACCACTTTCCTGGAGTAGGCATCGGTTATCAGACTCAAGTAAGAATAACTCCCTTTTACGGGCAAGTATGTAATATCCGACACCCATAACCTTTCAGGTCTCAAAACTTCCAGTTCCTTCCGTTTGTCACTGTACTTGAAAAAGTGATGGTTGGAATTGGTGGTCCTGATACCGTCCTTTTTCCTTATCAGCAGGTCATGCTCCCTTAATAGCCCGTGGAGCTTGTCCCGGCCCATCTTGATACCGGTTTCCAACAGCCAGTCCTTCATCAGAAAATACAGCTTCTCGGTGCCCACACCCGGTAATATCTTCCGTATCTGTCTTACCATTCTCAGCACCCTTTCAGCGATATCATCGTTCTCTTTTTCCCGTTTGACCGCATCATAGTAGCTCTGGCGGTGCCTATCAAAGAAACTACATATCAATGTCAGACTGAGCAATGGAAAGGCAAGACGCATATGGTCTACCGCCATCTGCCAACTTTTTTTTTAATTTGGATGCCCAATTTTTCTTCTGCAATATCTATCAGGATATCCAATGCCTTATGCTTCAGCTCAGCATATCTAAGTGCCTTTTTACTCTCTGCCAGCTCTTTTTTGAGGGCAGCAATTTCTTCGTCTTTATCCTTGTAGCGCTTTTTTTCTATCTGTCCCTGATACTTTTCCATTTCTTTTGCCTTGACGGTCTCGGATTCTCTGAGCCATTTCAATAGTAATTCTACTGAAATCCCGTATTTTTTGCAAAGTACCTGGGCTGTAAAATACCCAGTTTGGTAATAGCCGACTATTTTTTGGCGCGCGGCCAGCGCAAAACGGGGCGTTTTCGTTTTCGTTTTTTTTGATTTTTCTTGATTTCCTGTTTTTGTCTTTTTCCTGTCTTTCATAGGCTTACAAGCTTGTGTAAGGCTATTCTAGGAGATTTCATGAAAGCGCATAATATTATTTATGTTAAATGAAAAAAAATCTCAAATTCATCAAGATTTATAATAATTTCTACTAGGCAAGTTTCTGTATCAGTAATTATACTAACCCCGCTGCTAAAGTTTCGGTGCTTTCAATTCTATAATGATGAAAATCATTGAGATCAATCCAGCTAAAGCAGCTGTAGGCCGATACTTTTAAAAGGTAGCAAAGTTTGATGATCGTTATCCAACTCAGTGATCAATGTATTTACTTTATCTATAGTTTCTACTTTAAATGGACATACCTTACCAAGTTTCTCTGAAATGGCCATAGAAACTACCCAGTTGCTCCGGGATATTATCGATCTTTTGGTAATGGCTTCTTCTCTATCATTTTCTGTAATTCCAATCGTTTTATGAATACCACTTGTGCCCAAAAAACATATATCTGCATGGATTTCCGATAAATAATTTATGACATCAAGCCCTATGGCCACTTTGGCTATCTTGTGCAACCTACCCCCTAATAAACAAACCTCGATCTCAGGATGGTCGCAAAGGGTCAATGCTACCTGGAGCGTGTTGGTAAAAACGGTGGCTCTCAGGTCCAAAGGTAAGTGCTTGCTCAATTCGAGATTGGTTGTGCCCCCATCTATAATGATTACTTGTCCATCTTCAATCAATCCAAGTGCTTTCCTGATAATCTTCAACTTACTATTGTGCGCATAAATTTCATTCAAAGAATGATGGGTCCCTGAAAATGAACTGGACATTGCTCCCCCATGCACTTTTTTGAGCTTCCCTTTTTGGGCCAATTCCTTCAGGTCCCTCCGGATGGTATCCTCCGAAACATTGAGTTTCTCACTCAATTCTATAGATCTCACTCTGTTCAGGGTCTTCAGTCCTTCCAAAATTATCCTGTGACGTTCCTCCTTGTGCATAAGAAAAATATAATATGACGGAAATATTAAAGTCTTAAGACCAAAGTATCTATGGACGCATATCCTTTGCGATTTCACGACCGACTATAGAACACTACTTTTGGGGTAACTATGTCCATGATCAATCCGACCTCAATGATTTTATAGGATTGATCGAACTGGTCTTGATAGTTTGGAAACTAACTGTGGTAAAAGAAATAATGAAAAGTATCAGTGTAGGAATCACGAATATCGACCAATGGATACCCACTTGGAAAGCAAAGTTATTGAGCCAGTCCGTTGCCAAAAAATACACTACCGGTAAGGTGATAATGTTTGCTACCAATATCAATTTTACAAAATCCTTAGAGAACAGATAAACCATACCGGCTATCTTCGCACCCAAAACTTTTCGTACTGCAATCTCTTTAGTGCGCTGAGAAATCATAAAAGTAGAAAGCCCAAATAACCCGAGTGCAGCCACGAACAGAGCAAGACCTGAAAACAAGCTGAATATTTTTTCAAATTGCTGATCGGCGGCATATTGGCGATCGAAGAAATCATCTAGGAAAAAATACCCAAACTGGTTACTTGGAAAGTGTTCCTCATATTGTTCCTCTACAAATGAAATGGTTTCTGGGACATTTTGCATATCAAGGTTAATGGAAAGATACATTCCACCATATTCCCTTACATAGAAAAACAAAATGGGATCATAGCCATCTTTCAAGGATCGTTGATGATAATTTTCAACAACGCCAATAATTTCTGCCTTCTGGTCACTTGTGCCCCTGGCAAAATATATCAACTGTCCGATTGCATCGTCTACTTCTTCATATCCCAATGATGCCAAAACCTTTTTATTGACAATGACCGGTTGTGGGCCTTTTTCCCTATTTCTCGAGTAGAAAGAAAACTCATCATCCCTAAAATTTCTTCCTGCCAATAATTCGATCCCGTAGGTATCGATGAAACCATGATCTACGTATAAATGATAGACCATTGAATTGGCATCTGATTTTTCATCGATATTCCTGATCCCATTGGCCTGTGAAATCAGCTTACCGGGTACTTCGCTAGATGGTGCAATCCCGTTTATAGCAGGATTTCCTCTTAGTGCCGTTTTGAACGATTTCAACCTATAACGATAGGTGGAGTCACCTGTAAGTGGCGATTGGACTATCAAGAGCCGATCTTTCTCATATCCAAGGTCTTGTTTGCGCATGAACTCAACTTGTTGGATGACCGTGATAGTACCAGCTATAAGTGCAGCAGAGACTGCAAATTGGAAACCCACTAAGATCTTTCTTGATATTATCCCTGATCTTGAACTGAAAAACTTGCCTTTCAACACAGAAGCTTCTTTAAAAGAGGATAGGATAAATGCTGGGTATAGTCCAGCAAGGAAAGACCCGATAATGAATATGCCCCCAACGAGCAACCAAAACAACGGTTCTTCAAATAAAATGAAGCCACTGGGACCTTTGCTGATATTTTTTCCTATCAGTCCTTCAAAAAAGGGTAATGTTATGACCACTAAGGTAAAGGCCAATATGATCGCCAGTAGATTGATGATCATAGATTCCAACAAAAACTGGAATATCAGCTGTTGCTTATTGGCTCCGATCACTTTCCTTAGACCTACCTCATGTGCCCGATCGACAGACTTTGAGGTCGAGAGATTAATGTAATTGATCCATGCGATGACCAATATCAATGACCCGATAACAGTCAAAAAATACACCGTGCGTTCGTCGCCATGTACCTCCATCTCTTTGCCCAAATGTGAAGACCTGAGATGTATCCCAGTTAGGGGTTGCAAATGAAATTGGTATTCCATGCCGTATTCCTTCATTATATCTTCCAAGTACCTTGATACAAAATCTGGCAACTTTTCTTCTAGGCCCTTTACGTCGGCTGTAGGTGATAACTCCACATAGGTAAAGAATTCGGGCCACATCCAGTCCCAATTAGACTGCCAGCCATTGCCCCAGCCTTCCTGAAAAAAATAAGAGACAAGGATATCGAACTTTATATGTGAATTTTCTGGGATATCCTCAAAAACACCTGTAACGGTAAGGTCACGGTACCCACTGGCTTTTAATACCTTTCCTATCGGATTTTCATCACCAAAGAATTTTTGCGAGACCGATTCTGAAATCACGACCGAACTTATATCTGAAAGTGCCGTTTCGGGGTCTCCAAAAACAAAGGGGAACGAGAACATGGTCAGAAAGGAGGCATCCACATTATATACATGCTTTTGATTGAACACTGTTTCATTCCCATTTTCGTCGATATGTGACCAAGCAGTATTACTACCTGCAAATATCGACTGGTGCACGACTCTTGCATATGCCCCTACCTCAGGGAAGTCGGCTTCCAATGCTGGTCCAGTACCCGGATGGTTCACGGCAAGATCGTTCATGGTCACACGATAAATCTGTTCACTGTTCCTGTGAAACTTATCATAGCTATGTTCGAAAAAAACATACAGTGATATTAGAAAACAGGCTGCTAGACCAATTGAAAGACCAAAAATATTGATCAGGGAAAAAACTTTGCTCTTGAGTGTATTCCTCAATGATATTTTGAGATAATTTTGGATGAGACCTGGCATATCTGATGGATAATTGTTTGTATAAGTCTTTTTGAATGATGAAGGCCTGAAGAATAGGATTACTTCTATGACAAATAAAAATCTAGCTTTCTTTGCACCATACCTTTTTGCCCGTAAATAAAAGGCTTCATGCAGGTCACCCTGGATTTCATCCATTAGCGCTTCAGAACAATACCATTCCAAGAACTTATCTGCCCATTTTGGTGGTGTTATATCTGGTGTTCCTTTATCCATTTTGCAAGCCTAGGTTAGGTATCAAAGACCATAAGCTCAACCTGTTCTCCCGGATCTGTGAGATAATCTTATGGCCATAAGGTGTGGCTTCGAACAATCTTTTCCCCCTTCCTCCTCTTTCAGGGGTTGCAGGACCCATCTTGGACTTCAAAAATCCTTTCTTTTCCAACCTTTTCAGGACCGTATGAATGGCAGGAATAGAAATACTTTTACCCGTTTTTTCTTGATAAAATTCTGCTACCGAAACACCATAGGCCTCTGCTTTTATCATTACGATGAGTAGTACCGTTTCTTCTAGGTTACCGAGGTTGTCCATTACATATTATTAATACTTGTATAACAAATATATGGATTCATTCTTAATATCATTAATAATTGTATAACTAATTTTAAAAACCTATAATTGACCATTATGTCAAGTCCCTCTTTGTCCTTTTTTTTGGTTATATTTAATCTTAGGTTGAACGTATGGCAAGTATCCCACAATTCTAAGGATATTTTTTTGAAGAAATGTATCGCATTTATTCAATTGCCAGCCATTAGAAAAACCGATCAGGACTAAAAAATATGGGAACACTGACCAAATCAATTTTATTAGTAAGCTTTGTTATTTCCATGGTTGCTTGTAATAAAAAAGAGAAGAAAGAGGAAAAATTCACTATTTCAGGGCAAGTAAGTGGATTTCCAGATGGCACTAAATTCTATTTGAGGAACTTGGCCACTGATGCCGTATTTGATAGCACAATTATAGAAAATAATAACTTTAAATTTGAAGGACATCTATCCATCCCACCAGAACAGATCTGGTTATATGCTACTGTTGATAAAAAATTCATATATACCAATCTACTTATCGGAAATGATAACATTACAGTTAAAGGTGATATATCAGATTTTCCTTGGAACGTAAACATTAAAGGTTCAAAAACCCAAGAAGAATTCAATTATTCCCAAAGCCTTACAAAAGAAAACAATATCAGAAGGGATTCTTTGGTAAAAGCTTATTTGGGGCTCCCAAAAGAAAAGCAACAAGAAATAGGGGCAGAAATTTGGAAAGAAATCAGAAAAATCGACAGTGTCACACAGGCATCCAGGATCGACTATATAAAATCACATCCAAATACCTATACAAGTGTAATAGAACTAGGTTATTTAAAAAATCAGTTACCTAAAGATACCATAAGGAAAATATTTGAAAATTATACTCCTGAAATAAAGGAAAGTAAGTATGCCAAAGTGGTCGAAGTATTCCTAAGGGAGAACATCTCCAAAATCGGGGATATGTTCCACGATTTTGAAGGAATAAATCAAAGGGGGGAAAAAGTTAAATTTTCAAACATTAGAGGAGGATATACCCTTCTTGACTTTACAGCTGCTTACTGCGGTCCTTGTATCCAAGCCGCAGATGAATTAATAGAAATAAACAAAGGGTACTCTGACTCACTTAAAATAGTTAGTTTTACCCAAGACCCTAAAAAAGATGTTTGGCTAAGATCATTGGAAAGGGACAAAGTGGCCTGGAATAGTATTTGGGACGGAAAAGGCAGATATAGTGAAACATCCATAAAATATGGGGTCCAAGGGATCCCGACTTTTGTACTTATCAATCCTGAAGGAATAATAATCGACAAATGGTCCGGTTATGGGAAAGGTAGTATTCTTGAGCGATTAGAAAATAACTTATCAAAAAAATAACGGCCCATAATAGCTATAAGTAATTGCTTCTTATCCTTTAAATCGAAAATCCTCCCAGACTTTCAGTTTGGTGCATACTTACGAAGTCAAGTGTTGTCCTACTCAACTATTCATAGACGGTTTGAGTTGACTAGTGCCAAAACCTTACAGATTTTTAGGGAAAAGAATTAGTTACTCAAACATAGTTAAATTATAATTTTTTAAGATTGTTCATCTTTAATTAAAATGGTTGACGAGAGTTTGTCGCCCTTTTCTTGTGTTTCCCAGAACGCCAATTCCCAAAAGCTACAGTTTGGGGGCGAAGGATATTTGATGCTCCTTTATTTTAGCAATAAATGTTATAGAAAAGGAAGATTACCAAACTTTATATAAGTTTTAAATATGGTAAACCCATCTTCATGGCAAACTATACATAAGTTTTAAAATAAATATTTACCAGTGACCAGTAGTGTTTCCATGTCTGCTACTATATTTCCCTTTAATTTAAATAGAATAATTTTACATGAAACTAAAAGGAACACTAAAAGAACTCGGAAATCTAGAGAACCAAGAAAAGGCCATTTTTTTTGAATATATCAGCGAAGCTGTCCCCATAGGTATCAGGATCTTGTTGGATAGACAAGATTTGGATGATAAAGAAAAGTTACACAGCCTAATGCTTATAAATGAATTCCATCATGAGATGAACAAATTGAAAAGAATGGTACGTCTCAACAATGATTTTCAACTGGATATAGAAGTTTTAGGAGAGTATATCGTGCAGTTCTCAAATAAAGGCGAGTACCACATGATTTCGGATGAAATAGGATATTGTTTAAAGAATGCGACAGAAAAGCTTTTTCTCAAAAGAAAAAATCAATGAGTTATTTTGATATAATTAAGGTCACACTGATGATATATTAAAATTTCAAGATATGTGTTTAACTTAATCCAATGGTATTCAAAAGAAATAGCATTCATTTAACTGGAATGATAAAAATATCACTGATATGTTCAATATTACTGTTGGCCATTAAAGAAGAGTCTTTAGGTCAGTTATTTGATTATAGATATAAAAACGGACTTGAAAAAGAAAAGAATTATTATTCACTAAAAAATGCATTAGAGAATAAAGATAGTGCTCAACGGTTGAACCTCAACCCAGAGACAGGAAAGGATACACTCTATAAGGTGCCAAAAAACCTAAAGCAACTTAAAAAATTAAAATCTCTCAGTTTATGTAATAATAAGCTGACCAAGTTGCCAAGGTGGTTCCATAAGCTTAAAGACCTTGAGATCCTTTGCATCGGAGGTAATGAAAAATTAGATATGAAACAAGTAATGGACGAATTGAGCAAGCTTCCAAAGTTGAGATATATTACGATAGGCCTTAACTCTGATACTACCTTGAATCATACTTTTAGTAAGCTAAAAAGTCTGGAACTTCTTAATGTTATCAGGAACCCCAATTGGAACCTAAGAACACTAATGCTTGAGCTATCACATCTTGATTCTTTTAAAGCATTGAACATAAGTATGAATGAAATTGAATCGATTCCTGATGAAATTTCAAGAATCAAGAACCTTGAAGTACTTGTAGCCAAATACAACAAATTAGAGTATGAGGAAATTTCTAGGATCCAGAAATTAATTCCGAACGTAGAGATAATCTATAAGAATAAATATGAATAGAGGGAGTCCTCCTTGATCTTTATAATTCACATTGGCTATGAAAATGATTTCGGATAGAGAATTCATTGAATGTTATTTATTAATTTCCTCAAAATACCCTGCTATTTGCGATTGCAAAATTTTCAAAATCTGCGACAATTTCGGGCGTCCATAATTTTCCCGTAACTTATATAAAATTTGGTTTGCCCCTGAATTTAAAGGATGTTCTGGTAATGGTAAGAAGTATAAAATTATCTTCGCCCCAACTAGGTTACCTTCAAAGCGTTACCGTTTGAGATTTATTTGAAAGTCAGTCTAAATCAAATGAAACACTGTGCACAACGAAATAATCGCTTTATGAACATAATTGACGATTATGGGCAAATTTGTCTCATGCCAATATAGCCTTACACTAAATCGTAAGGTAATGAAAGACAGGAACGAAAAAAAATTATCAAAAAAGTCCAAGTTTCCCGAAGAAGTAAAGGTCAAGGCGGTCAATCAATATCGTTTTGGTGAGCTTACCGAGGAAGAAATATTGGAGGAGTACCAAATCAATCGTGAACAGCTCCGCAGATGGAACAGTTGGTATCAAAGGACATGGCTGAACCCTTTTTACCAACAGAAAATGAAAAAGAAAGAAGAAGAAAAACAAAATATAGTCCAGTTGAGAAAGGAACTGGAAGCTACTGAAAAGCAATTACAGGATGCCAGATTGAGGATAGAAACCCTGGAACACCTCATCAGGATATCAGAACGTGAGCTGGGGATTTCGTTAAAAAAAAGTTTTGGAAAAAAGCGATCATGGAAATGAAGAAGTGGCATCCTACCGTGGGAATCCAACGCCTATGTGATGAATTTGGGACCCATAGACAGAGTTTCTATGAATGGGTGGGCAGGAATGATGATAAGGCGGCAACAGATAAGATCGTGCTTGAAGAAGTATCGAGAATAAGGGACAAAGTGCCCCAGATAGGCACTGTCAAGCTTTACTTTTTGCTGAAGGATTTCCTATTGTACAACAAGATAAAAATGGGTAGGCAATCCTTGAACAGCCTTTTGAAAAAGAACAATATGCTTGTCTACAGGACCAAAAAGAAGCCCCATACGACCAATTCCAACCATCCTTTCAGGAAGTATCCAAACTTGATAAAGGATATCATCGTGAAAAGGCCTGATGAGATATGGGTCAGTGATATTACCTATGTGGCAATGCCACAAGGGTTCAGTTATCTGAGCCTCCTGACAGATGCCTATTCCAGAAAAATCATTGGATGGGCATTCCAGGATTCCTTGAAGGCATCAGGGCCAGTAGAAGCGTTGAAACAGGCAATATACGGTAGAAGATATCCAAGAAATTCTTTGATTCACCATTCGGATCGAGGAATGCAGTACTGTTGCCATGAATATATTGGCTTATTGAACAGGCATAAAATAGAGATCAGTATGACAGAAAACGGTGACCCTTATGAAAATCCGCTGGCAGAGAGGATGAATGGAATTTTGAAAGAGGAATTCTTATTGAGAGGTTTCCACTCATATCCACTAGCTTATAAAAGGGTACATGAGTCTATCGGGATCTACAATAATTTCAGACCTCATGGAAGCTTAGATAATAAGACCCCGAATCAAGTATATGAAAAATTCAAGATGAACAATCTTAGAAAATTATAATTTTACTATGTTTGAGTAACTAACTCTTTTCTCTATAAATCTGTAAGGTTTTTTTGGCACTAGTCAATTTGACATTTATCCCATCACTGCTAAAATTAATCAAGGGTTGCAATGTGAATGTAGTGGCTATGAAACACATTGAGCCGTCTAAAACTGGACGAACAAGACGATAGCAATAGCAGAACTAAAATAGCTAGCGATTATTTGTATCATCCGCCAGACGGGTAGCAAAACAGGAAAGCTGATTGTGAAACGACAAGTGAACTGAACGAGCCAGAGCCGACGATTAGTAGGATTAGCACCCTGCCGACCCCACCCATAACAAACATTATCACCCTAAAAACTAATATTTCCCAACATATTTATTTTTATTCCAGCGCCCATATTTTTCAGTCCCATCTTTATAATAATAAGTCCCTAGGCCAGTCATATCGCCATTTACCCAATCCCCCACATATTTATCTCCGTACCATTTTGATGTTGGGTCATTCCAATAAAAAGTCCCCTGGCCATTCTCAATGTTATCTACAAAATCACCTTCATATCTTTCTCCACCCTTATAATAATGAGTCCCCTTGCCATGCATCGCGCCATTCTTAAAATCCCCCACATATCTATTTCCGTAAGATTCTGATTTTGGGTCTCCCCAATAAAAAGTCCCCTTGCCATGTATACCAAAACCACTTACCCAATCCCCTACATATCTATCCCCATTTGGCCAAGTAAATTCTCCATATCCAGTAAATCCCCTCCAACCCAACGCTTTTCTCTCGTTCAGATTTTCAGGGGTCTTGTGTGTTGGCTTGTAAGTGTTGTTATTGCCACTACTTCCATTAAAGTAGAACCTACCTGTCAAAGAGGATGATTCCCAAGGCGTTTGTTTGCTCCCATACCTACGTCTCATCTCCGAACGTACGTCTATGAACATATCATTGATGGATACATTGGCTTTTTTTATGTGTGTGAGTAAAACACCTGTGTACAGTCCATTTCTCCCAACACCATCTGAGGCTGTAGTACCTGGAGCAGCTGAATAAGCTATCAGTGTCCCTGAGGGTGCAGAAGCTACTTTAAATCCCTTATCATTAGCACTTCTAGTCCAACTTTTCGTGAATGGATTGTCCCTGCAAGCATCTAATATGATAATGTTTGTCTTGTTGGTATAGGCATCCATATTACCCAATACCCTATTCATCTTAACAGCCTGATATTCTACCTGTCGTTCTGTGTCAGGGTCGGCATCTGTTGGGAGAAGATAGTTGACCCCATTGGCTTGTATTCCATGACCAGAATAGTAGAATAACCCTACATCATAACTTTTCAATCGTTCACCGAACTCATCAATCTCATACCTTAATTCGTCAAGGTCTAAATCCGTTCTTGTGATAACGGTAAAACCGAGTTCCCTTAAGGCAGAAGAAACATCATTGGCATCATTGATGGGGTTTCTTAAACTGGTAGCAGACGTATAATTCTTATTGCCTACCACTAAAGCCAATCTATTTTGAGCAAATACAGAGCAGGCTAAAGATATAAGGAGATAGCAAAGTAAATAATGCAGTCGCATGAGTGGTAAATCGTAGTTTCAGTAAATAATATTCGATACGGGTATTTAGAATTGAAGTTACAAAAATTAGTAGTTAAATACTGGTAAAAATATTTACTGTTTAGAGGATAGTTGCATAATAAATATTATCACTTAATTGTGTTCAATAATTTCAACGAAAATCTAAGTGAAAATGAGCGATAATTAACGATAACATGCATGCCGAAAATCTGAATTCCCTTAGTAATTACAAAAGGGATTAACAAAAAAAATACGATAAATATGCTTTTTTTATAAAAAAAGCATATTATAAAAAAACACTTTTAAGGTAAAAAAGTAGTAAAAACAGGATTTCGAATACTAATTGAGTTGAATAATTACATTTTTAGTACTTCCCCAAAGTAACACCTAAAAATCGTTATTTTTTTACGATAGATTTTTTTAAAAAAATGCTTCTGAAGGTAAGCCTTCAAGTTGAAGTTTTTCTGAAGAGAGATTTTTTAAGTAGGTAAGGATATTAAAAATAAGACTAAAAAAGGCAATAATAACCCCTATGAAATTGATGGTATAGTCTACACCAAAGCCAAAGCTTACTTCCATTAAGAAAGCGATAAAAATAACCACTAGCTTGATGATATGTTCAAAGGTTACCTCCATAGATAACTAAATATACAAAAAAATAGGTAACTAAAAAAAGAAGCTAATGCTCCCCTTCTTTCCTTCAATATATAAGATCCCTTCACCTGTTAAATAGTTAAATATCATTACGTGAATCTGAAAAGCGATAATTGTCTTCCCGGTTCGGAGCTTTTACGCTGATCATTGGACAGCAATTCTGAGGGGGCTTTGTCAGTCTTTGACGACTTATCAGTATACAGTATGGATTGCTCTTGGCTCACTGGTTCGATTCCAAATCGTGGATAGTGCACTTTCCATGCCCCGTACCATTCCAGCGATAGTGTGTTCATCCAAGCCACCTCACCCCGCAACCCATTCAGGAAAAAATTGAGCGCCGTCATACGGGCGCATGTTTCATGCACATCATTGGCAAAGAAATAATTATTGGGGTAATCCCGCGCTGTCTCTAGGAGCATCCGACCAGATCCACAGGCAGGATCATTGATGTGTCCCCCCTCCCCTGCTGCAACTAATTTTGCCATCAGATTGCACACTGGGTCTGGTGTGAAAAATTGCCCGTTGTGCCCCATCGTGATGTGCTCAGTGAAGAACTGTCCCAACAGATCCGAGTATGTGTATAAAGCTGATATGGCCTTACACATTTCTACACTTATCAGAATAAACATATAACCAATTATGCACCAAGCTACATACTACCAGATTCCGGGAAGTGACTCCAATGGCTATTAGATGGTAAGGTAGGCCGATAATGTGTCACATCACCAGTTACTATAACATCAGCCAACTGTTGCCATGTCTCATAAGAGCTTGGTCTATTATTTTCCCATTCTTCTGCGTCAGAATCAGAATTGATTTTCTCTTGTCCCTGGTTCATTTTTACAAACTCATCAAATGTCAATGCGCTTATGTGGGGAGAGAACTGCTTATTGAGTTCGTATGCAGCACGCAACTGTTGAACGTCCAAAGGTTCATGCTTCTGTATATAGAAATCTTTATGATACCATTGATCGAGTACCAGTATCTTTTCAAGCTCCTGTGGTATGCTCTTGTAAAGCTCTTTATCAGAGGCCCTGAACATATCAGAATGTTCTATTATTAGGAATCTTGCAGCCTCTGCTATACCTATTCCCTCATGATTATCCAGTGTTATTTCTGCATTTGCATAATCATCCCTATCATGGGTCAGGAACAATTTCCTTCCTCTAACCATCCAGTATTCTGCATCATTATTGATGATTTCATCATGAGTCGTAGCTAAGAAATTTTCATTTTCCACTGGATAGACAAGATAAGAATTTGTCTTCCTACCATTGTATTCCTCAAGGTCTTTAAGGCAATTACCATAGTAATAAATCTCTAATTCTATCATGCCTCCCCTAGGATTGTATCTCAAACTTTCTACCACTATAGCCCATTGAAGATCATTACGGAAAACATTCAGCCTACTATCTATAAGATACGAATATATATCCCCCAATTGAACAAAACTTTTATAAAACCCATCATTGGAATTATCCAATGTATCTAGTATCTGTTCCTTCTTATTCATTGTACTATGGGTATATACCTCAACTAGGTTTTCTTACAGACAAGCGTGAATTAGTATGTTTAAATAATAGCTAAATATAGCCAAAAAATAGGATATTTTCTATTGAACATAAAGGCTTTTATTTCATTTTAAAAAAAACAACAGTATCTTTTGAAAACTAATTGATATTATCATTTTGTCAAATTGGTTACTACATTTCTAACAAATGCAGTATAGCATAAAGCTGTTACTTACCAGACAACAGATGGCCCTGTTTGACTCTGTACCATGATATCTAGTTATGCATACGTTGTTATGGTTGATACAATACCAGCCATTCAGCTCCAAGAAGACCAGACCTTATTTCAATATCTACATCTTGACCTACATGTAAGTCGTTCCATCGATTTTTAGGCATCAAGACGGATTCTGTCCTTTGATATTTTTCAGGTAACTGAACATCGGCATAAAAGTCCCTACCACTTTTTCGGCTATTACTTGACTTTTTAGTTATAGATGATTTTACAAAGTGACTCTTTTGATTATCGAAAGTACAATTGACCATAATCGATGCAAAAAAGGTAAAAAATGACCAAGCCAAAAAAAAGCATCCTGCTATCAAGGCATTTTCCCATTTCGATTGTTGACTAAAATTATACTCCCTTCTGGTCATTATCATATACAATGCTGTCAATATTGGAGAAGCAATCAAGGTGACAGTCCAAATCATAGAGTAGTCAAGAATTGTATAGTCCCTGATTGCTCGAAAAAGAATTATACCGAATGAGCATCTTAGAGTGTTAGAAAATCCAGGAACCAAAGATTCCTCATGTGAGATACTGTTCCAGAGGCCTTTTCCAAAAAAAACTAAAATGAAAGCCAGCCAGCCAGGGAAGAATCAATAATATTAAAAGTTGAGCTACATAAAACTTTGGAAAAAATAAAAAGGAAAACGCCACAAATACGGCCAAGGAATTAACACCTTTAGCAATATTCGTTGTTTTTTGCCTTATGCCTTCATCTATTTTTAAATATCGCTTATTCTCTTTTTTCCAATATTTCTTATGTGATTCATGTCCCATCGATCATTAAGCTCTATTAATTTCAGTGTTTACTCATAACACACAAATTTTTTATAATACGGGAGTGCGGATTATTTATTTTATGTACATACTTCTTGGTGAAAGCAAACCAAAAAATGAATTTTTTACTAATAAACATAATTGACCGTTATGGGCTTAATGGATTTTTGCTAACTATTAGAATTTTTATCTATACAATCAATTGAAGTTTAAAAACAATATAGTGCTCTACCCCAAATTTTTCTCCCCACTTTTCAGGTGGAATCCCATTCCGGCTCAATTCGCAGTAAAATAAGTAACCCGGTCGTTCAGGGTCTTCATATGGAAGGCTATAAACTAAAATATCGATGGATTGAGTAGTTGCAAATTTCTGCTGTTGATTAGATGTTATGTCTCGTAAACTGTATGTCTCATTAGTTGTCGTAGGGAATTTTTTGGTCGTCGAAAATCGTGGAAGATGAAATTGGAATTTTACTGTATCAGGATTTATTTTCTTTGACATCACACGTATAGCTATGGTATCAGAGCCATTTTTCATTCCAAATAATTTTGTATTTGCTATTGTGTCAACCTTGACGGGTTCACCACTCCAATATTCACTACTGGTCAAAACGAAATATTGATTTCCGATACCCTCTCCATAAAGTCTTGTTTTGAAATAATTGATTTCCTCAAATCGGTAAAAATCGAGAAGCTCTCTGGATTCAACAGTATTTACTTCCAAGGTCAAAGAATCTAATTCTTGACTGTATGCCAACAGTATATTAAAAAATAAAAGACCTAAAGTTAGTGCAAATCCTTTCTTCATTTTCAGGTTTAATTTATGCGTATGATCAAGTATCCAGTTTGCGTATTCAATTTTTTGTCAATGGGTTTTTATTTGCTCAGCTAATATTTTGTTAAGATCATCTCCCCTTAAGTCCCGACCAATTATTACACCTTCTCGGTCAATTAAAAAGTTATCCGGGATACCATGAACTCCATATATAAACGAAGCTGTGTTAACATGATCGGCAAGTTCACTGACATGGATCCAGTTCATATCATGCTTGTTGATAGCACTGACCCAGTCATCATGTCCTGAATCCATTGAGACCGCAAATATTTCAAATCCTTCGGGGTGAAATTTTTCATAAGTCGTTTTCAAGTTTGGGACCTCTCGGATACATGGTCCGCACCATGAGGACCAAAATTCAAGTAGTACGACCTTGCCTTCAAGGTCAGATAACCTTTGAATACTTCCAGTTGTATCCGCCATATCAAAATCAACATATCTTTCACCGATTTCAGGATCTTTATTTAACCGTAAATACCTCAAAATGACCTTGCCATCTTCTGAATCTTTTACTCTCTGGGTCAACTTGCTATATAGTTCTTCGGTTTTTTCCTTTCCAAAGGTTGTACACATTATAGCCAATGTCTTTGCACTTTGTAAACTATCTGGATTAGACTCAACAGCATCGATATGTCGCTTGTGCATGAAGATTAATACCTCTCTTTTGATATCACCACAACTACTGAGTATGAGTAAGATGAAAACTTTGATCAAGAGGTTTTTGAACATGGTATTAGATCTTGCCACTATTTGATTAAAAAAACATATTACTTTTCAAGTTAGAATATAAAAGACTAACAATAAATTATTAAACATTATTTAACATAAATATGGATTACAGGTCTTAAAGTCTCATACCAGAATAGGCTTTCCAATGTTTGTAGTGTCAAATATGCTCTTCTATAGCATTTAATAGTTCTTCTTTTCGTAACCCAATCGAAGAATAAACAATGGATCCGTTCCTATCTATCAAGAAGAATGTGGGCGCAGCAGAAGCTCCATATTTTTTAGCAGTTGCCTTTCCAGTATACAAAGTGGGTATAGCAATATCATATTTATCAATATAGCCTTGCAACCCTTTCTCGTCTGGCTTAGTAAACTCTATACCATATATTTTCAAATATGTATCAGCATATTTTTCTTGGAACCCATTGATCTCAGGAACAGCTTCTAAAAAGCCTCTATAATGTGGAACCCAGAATTCCAATAATACCAAACTACCCTTAAGTGACCCTACTATAAAAGCTTAAAGTTCTTTTGGTTTCAACTACCCCAAAAGATTAGAAAAACCCATAGATAAACCTCACAGAAAATTCCACATTGCCCTCTCGATTGATGAGTTCCTTTTTAGTACAAAAACCAGCTTCGTTGTAGTGAAAACGGTATTTTCGGAGATACGTCCCTTCAGGATTGTACATCTCAATTTCCTTAAGCTGTTTAGATCCATTGTAGAAAAGATGCATTTCTGAATTTCTCCTCTCATTAATATCTCCTGATCCTCCAGACCTGTTTACATAGAACAAAGTGAGCTTTGAAAGTAAATTTTCACTGTTGTATTCCATTTTAAAGGCATGTCCCCTAAAGCTTGGTGTGTTGTCTAATTGCTTTTGCAAATGTTCTTTCAACTCCTCTCTTGACATTTTTTTATTATAAACAGATCGGATCTCCTCAGTTGAAAAAGGCACATACTCTCTTGTTTTCTTCCAATAAGTTGGCAGATCGCGTTCATAAGTAACGTCCATACTGATTGAATTTTTCCCTGTTTCCCTTTCACCTTCAAGATTGTACAACTTTATCTTATCCCCATCATAATCTATCTCTATCGAGTTATAATCTGCTTCATTGGTGCTTGAAATCATGTCCATTTCTATAAACTTATCCATATTACCATGATGCAGAAGCATTTCTACGTCTTTAAAAATCGGGTCCGTAATAATTAAATTTTGTACATTTTTAGGATAAAAGTTTTTAGGAAGACCTTCGATATAGTTTGAATATGCCTCAAATGGACTGATGGCAAAACGGATATCAATAAAATGATGTGCGTAATCCGTCAAGTTCTTTATAGTAATATCTTTACTATCATCCCGCTTCTTTATTATCGCACCATTTTCATCAAATTTCACTTCTAAGAATAAATGGCCATTTTTTATTTCCGCCTGTTCATCTACAAAAAATGCCTGCACTTTTTTAACCGCTTGGCCAGAAAGTGGAGCATCTCCCTTTATGCTTTCCAACTCATCAAAAGAGCAGGAAAACACCAAGAACAAACTCAATATGATTGGAATGGCAATAAAAAACCTGGATTTTTCCATAGTAGTCGAGGGTTTTTGAAGGAGTTTACAGATTCTATGTTTTATTGGAATGTAGGCAAAAGCATGCCCTACCAAAGGCGGTCTGGCTACCGCCATAGAAAGCAGTAGTTGAGCGTAATGGGACTGGCCTAGTTTTTTTGAAATAGCAGTATCTACATAGTACTCGTGTTCTTGTTGTAGGAACTTTAAGTAGATCCGATACAATGGGTTGAACCAAAAAACTATTTGTAGGATTTCTAGGACCAGTACATCTAAACTGTGCCATTGCTGTATATGCATCTGTTCATGCTTGAGTAAGGTTGTCAGCTCTTGCCCTCTATAACGTTGTTGATCGAACAGTACAAAATGGAAAAAAGAAAACACACGGTCATCGGGCAGATCGACAATGGTCAATGTCGAATGTTTTGTATTTTGCCCTCGGTGGACCAACCTCCATAACATAAATAGCCTATAAAGGAGCATTCCTCCCAACACTGAAACCCCCAAGAAGTAGATGGTCCATGCATACTGCTCCCAATTCCATGAAGTCGTTTGTTCGACTGCTTCTAATGTGTCTATTTTAGATGGTGTGTGGCTTGTTGTTTTAGTGTCGATCGGTAACTGTCCCTTGGAAGAAGTTTGGCTACTGAGCATGTGCACTCCTTGGAAAAAAGATAGCGTTTCTGTTAGCTGTGGTACTTTGGACGTTGTTGTTCCTATTTCAATGTTTACCAAAGGTGCCAGTAATGAAAAGGAAACAGCACCTAATAAGTAAAAGCGGTTCCATTGATAAAAAGTAGTTTTCCTGAACCAAGCAAGGTAAGGTAGAAGTAAAACTGCCAAACAAAAAGCAGACTCTAGAGAATATTGAAAAAATGGGAACATAAGAATAGATTAAAAAATGAGTGGACTAATCATAAAACCCATACGCAAACCTGACCGAGAACTCTACATTACCTTCTCGATTGATCAGTTCTTTTTTGGTACAATAGCCTACTTCGTTGTAATGGAAACGATATTTTCGCAGATACATCCCCCCGGCATTGAATATTTCAACTTCAGTTATGTTCGACCGGTCATCGTATAAAAACCGAAATGAACCACCCATAAACGAGTATGGAGAATCTGATTTCTTTCCATTGCTGAAATCTAATTCTTCAGTATACTTCGTTTGCATCCCCTCCAGCAATCCTCCTATTGAATAATACAATTCCTTTTTGATATAAGATTCGCTTCTTTGAAGGCTGTAAGCTCTGGGATCGGTATGTTCAAAAGGAGGGAACTCAACTATCTCATGCTCCGTAAGAACTTCCAATCTACCTTCCTTTGTAAGGGTAGCAGACTTTTCAATAAGGGCATTTTCTTTATAAAAAGACCTATTCCCTTTGAACGAAAAACTGTACCGGTCAAAATTGAAACTGTTTTCTTTGATCTGTACATTGTCATATTTTTCTGCAATATGCCTTTCAAAGTCCAATATCAACTTCCCTTGACCATAGTTTGAGATATAAAATACCGTTTTTACACCAATGGCAATATCTCCAGCTAAAAGCCATTTGGCCAGCTTGGAGAAGTCAGTAGGTTTATTATGGTCTTTGGGCAAGGAATTGAAAAATTCCTTGTCGGGCCTGTACAAATAGTTTCTTCTAGTATGGGTACTTGGAATGTTTTCACCAAAAATAGGGTGCCCTTTAATATCCATATCAGCTATGGTACCATCTTCATTTAATTCTATACTGCCTACATCTATTTCTTGTTTGAGAACAGATCGTTCGTCCATAAAATAAGCCTTGATGTCCCTCACTTTTTTTCCTACTGCCCCATTATTATCTTCTAAACTACCCAACTCATCTATTGAGCAGGAGAACACAAAAAATAAGCTGATAAAGATGGGGAAAGGGATAAAATATTTAGACTTTTCCATATTGGTCGAGGATTTTTGAAAGAGTTTACAGATCCTATGTTTTACTGGGATGTAAGCAAAGGCATGCCCTATCAAAGGTGGTCTGGCTACCGCCATAGAAAGCAGTAATTGCGCATATCTAGACTGCCCTATCATTCTTGAGGTAGTAGCATCTACAAAATACTCGTGTTCTTGCTGTAAGTATTTTAAATAGATCCCATACAATGGGTTGAACCAAAAGACTACTTTTAGGACCTCTAATACCAACACATCTAAACTATGCACCTGCTGTACGTGAACTTGCTCATGCTTCAATAAGGTGTCTTTTTCTTCTTGGCCGTAGCGGTCCCGGTCCAAGAACACAAGATGAAAAAAAGAGAACACACGATCATCGTGCAGATCGACAATGGTAAATGTTGGATATTTTGTCCTTTTTCCTCTGTAGAACAGTCGCCATAACATGGATAGCCTGTAAAGGAACAGGCCTCCCAGCACTAAAAGACCAACAATATAGATAGCTGATGAATAATGCTCCCAATCCCACGAAATAGTTGGTCCGACTGCTTTTGATGTACCTACACCTTCCTGTGCATACTTTGTTATTTCAGTATCGACAAACGACCCTTCCTCTTTAAGAAGTTGACGACCAGGAGCAGGTACTTCTTGAAAAAAAAATAGTGTTTCTGCTATCTGTGGTACTTTGGGAGCCGTTGCGGTTTCTATTTCAATGTTTACCAAAGGCGCCAGCAATGAAAAGAAAACGGCCCCTAATAAGTAGAAGCGGTTCCATTGGAAATAAGTGGTCTTCCTGAACCAGATAAGATAAGGTAGGAGCAATATCAACAAGCAGATAGCTGACTCTATAGAATAAAAAAGAAATGCCCCCATATCAGTCTTTGCTTTTTGTGTTTTGGTCTATGATATCTTGTAGGCGTTTTATCTCTTCTTCTGAAAGGTTTTCTTCTTTTACCATAAAAGAGACCATACTTTCATAAGAATTATTGAAATATCCTGAAAGTAGTCCTTTCATGGTCGTCTTAAGATAGTCCTCTTGTTTTACCAAGGGAAAGTACTCATGGGTATTTCCATAAGCTTTATGGCCAACAAACCCTTTTTTTTCCAATACCCTCACCAAAGATGAAACTGTATTATAAGGAGGGGCCGGTCCGGACATCTGTTCAATGATATCTTTTACAAATGCCTTTTTGAGCTTCCAGAGTATCTGCATTATACCCTCTTCTTTTTGTGTCAATCTTTCCATGGCACTAATATACAACTGTATTTTCAGTTTTACAACTTTATATACAGTTTATAAACTGCTATTACAGTTTATATTAAACCGAACATCTGAAATTGCACCATTCCAAAGCGGATTTACTGCTTAACTATTAGGTTTGATGAGTTGTACAATTTCAAGAATCTATATAGATTCTTGAAAAAATACTCCCATGCCTAATGGCTACACTGCGTTATCCTATTCTGCTTAATGGTCTAGAGACCAGATTATGTTTCAGGAACAGTGTATCGTTGACCTATCCAGAGAATAAACCGGGAAATCTTATGGTGAAACCCAATAGCATAGTTACGGAAAATCAACTCTGGGAGCATTGTTACACTTTTTTAAATCTAATCAATTATGGTAATTTATGGAATTGACGTGTCCAAGAATTCACTGGAAATATTCTCTAAGACAGAAAATAGGGATGTCATTAAGAAGAAGGTTAGTAACAAATTAGTGCCCATTGAACGTTTTCTTTCGAAACTTGAAAAAGGGGCAATCCTGTGTCTGGAAGATAGTGGTATCTACTGCCAGCTTATTTCACATCTTGCATTTCAATTTGGTGTTCAGGTCGCATTGGTCGATCCTTATACTTTAAAACATAGTATAGGCAGTCCCAAGGGTAAATCTGATGATATCGATGCAGAAAGGATCCATGAATACGCTGAAAGGTTCCATGACAAGCTCATATATTATGAGGGCGAAACATCATTTTTCAGAGAGATAAAACAGCTCTACAACCTCAGGAATCTGCTCAATAAGCATAAAAAGGCACTTTTGAGTGTCAATACTAATGATTCCAAACTGGTGTCATGCTCTGTTTTCGGTCACAAAAAACTAAAGGCAAGCATTGCCCATCTCAACAGACAGATCCTCGATATAGAAAAAGAGTTGATAGGATTGATAAACAAAAGTGAACTGAAAAGAAAGATGGAAATCATCACTAGCATCAATGGTATAGGACCGATTACAGCTCTAGAATTGATACTTACAACGGGTAATTTCAAAAAATTAAACAGTGCCAAGAAAGCTGCTGCCTATGCAGGTGTATGCCCCTATCCGAACCAAAGTGGTGCAAAACAATATAAGTCAAAAATCCACCCCAGGACAGATAGAAGGCTCAAGAGTCTTCTGTACCTTTGCGGTCTAAATGCCTGTAGGCACAATAAGGACTATCGACAGTACAGGGACAGGAAACTCTCAGAAGGAAAGCACTTTTATCTGGTGATGAACAATGTCTCTAATAAATTGATAAGGACCGTTTATGCATTGATTGGGAAAGAACAGACTTATGATTTTTCTTATGTCCAGCTAGATTCGAGGTGGGAGAATAGTGAGGATTTAAATTCCTCAAAAAAAATTTAAATTTTCACTATTCTCACTTGCTTTTACCAGAATAAACTATTAGGCAAATTATACACTTTAAGTTAGGAAAGGCTTTCTAGTCCGACTAAGCCCAGCATTGTTTTATTATTTGTTATACTCTTACTTACTTTCAAAAGCATTAATTTTAGAAAATGGCAGAATAAAATTGGACGGTAGTACCCTCGAACTGACCAAGTTAAATATCATCATTTCATCATCAATAGTATTGTACTGCAGTTTAACAAATCCATAATCCTTGTTATAAAGTGCAATGAGCTCTGTTTCCTTAAATTTATTGCTACAGACACTAGCTATCTCATAGCAATTTAATTCTCCAAAATTGGATGAAAATATCTTTTCTCCAGTAATTCGATAATCGCTAATAAAGCTTTCATTTGTACCTCTTTGCCATACAGCATGACCTGGTAGACTATAATGTCCCCCAACCAATAACTTCCAAGACCATCTGTTTCCAACCTCTAGAGGATATTCTATCATTGGAAAAGGGGCAAGTTCTAATTTTTTATAAACACCTGTTCTAGGAGGATGAACCCAAACTACTGTATCATTTTCTGTTATTCCGCTAGTGGATTGCCACCTAATTTTTCCCTTACTAAGCCAAGAACTTCTAGTTTGTCCATACTTTTCCGATAAAGCTTTAGGACTTGTTGTTAAGGTGAGTGTATCTAGAAGATATGGTTTATCTTGATCGTTAAAATGTACAACTGAATAAACAAATTCTCTTTCTCTTTTATAAATAGTGATTTCCTCTTCTTGACCAATCTTTGTATCATCCTTGCACCCAAACGTAACACTACCCAAAAAAAGGAACAAAATCAGTTTTTTCATTTTCTAACCAATAGTTTAGTAACAACTGGCTAACTACATGTAATATGCAGTTATTTCAATTTTATATATGCTTAAAAATAGCCAAAATATAGGGTATTGACTATTGAACATAAAGGCTTTTTATGCTCTCAAAATGTATACAACTGGTATGACCTTACTTTTTTACTTTGATCGGAAAGAACATATAACCAATTATACGTCTTTCTGAAGCAGATTTCTTATTCTAGGTTGTAATATCCAAATCCCGATGAAGGACATAATCAATAATATTGCCTCGGTTATGGATTCACCCATCTTCACATTACGTCCAGTTTCTAATGTCCTTATCATCCTTGCAGTAAACAAAAGGCACCAAAAAAACATAAACATAGAAATAGCATCAAAAGGCATTTGGAGCATGACCTCAAAGGCTAATTTTTCAGCCGCTGCTTCAGGGTCTGTATTTGTAGAAAAGCTATTCATTTCAAAAAATGAATATATTCTCATAAAAGACTGGTAGGCAACAAATAATATGAAACAGATCTTGAAAGTCTTAAAGTTGAACTTTTCTTTTTCTGGCAATAAGGGATAAAGGGATACAGTTATCGACCAAATCCATATAGATGTGCCTAAAAAAATATATACGCCGTATAACAAACTTGATTCTGGAGGTAGCAGCGGGGATGAAAGAAAAAATGCTGCTATTTCTAAAATTATCGGAGGAAGCCAAACTATTAAGAACAGTTTCCACGATTCAAGGCTTAATAGAAATTTCATCTTACTACTTCAACAGTTAAAGAAGTATCAACTTTTGAAGTTGATAGGAAGGATTATTTTCTGCTTGACATCCTGCCCTTTTTTCTTGCTCTTGGCAGCTCTTGCAGGGATCCACAAAACATCATATCCCCTCATCAACCTTATGGCTTCTTCGTCCAAGGATTCTTCAACGCCCTTGTAAACATTTACCGATCCATCCAATATCTCCCCTATATCACTAACAATAAACTCAATATAAACTTTGCCTTGGACATTCTTTTCTTTTGCTTGTAATGGGTACCCTATATTCTGGTTTATCCATTTATATAGGCTTGGGAATCCACCACTAGGTACAGCGGGCACTTTTACTACTGGGAACCCATTATCTTGAGCGAACAGTGATATTGATAAGATGGATAGTATAATAGTAATGGATACTTTCATGAACTGATGAAAAAAGATATTTTTTACGTCTGCAAAAATAATAAATAAGGGTTGATTTTTTGGTTGACATATAGGGGTATTTTATGCTCATTGCCTATTGAAATTCGGGATTTGAACAGAATTTAGCATTTGTTGATATTGAATGTTCCATTGCATCTGCCTATTAAACAGGTAATGGTCATTGAAGAACGGATTTATCTTATTCTTTTGAGGTCTGGAGTCCACATAATGGAATGGTACTATTATCTCGAATGCAACCGATCTGCCTTTTACCTTATATCTTTTAAGACTAAGTTTTTCATAACCATCCTTACTATATTTCCTAATAAAAGATTCTATATGGTTCTTGAGATTATAAGATACCTTGTTCAATATCCTATATCCTTCTATTCTTCCCTTTTCGCTTATCTGTAACCACACCAATGCGATCATAGCATCCTCCTTGCGTAATTTTGCCTTATAAGCCTTATCATCGGACATCAATTGTTGTAAAACCTTGATATAAAAATCATTTCCGATATCGGTTATCTGATAGGACCTCCTCCCTTCAATCTCCCTATACGATTCAATAAGCCTAAAGTCACTATAGTCCCTTACCAATGTCCCTCCTAGTATATCATCTTCAAACCTTTCTTGAAAAGTCCCTGAATTGTTTGAAATTTCATTTCCATTTACATCATATACCTTTCTATAAGCTATCGTTTTATTGTTAAACACAAAATAGTTGCGATGCAGTTTGCCATTGGCATGATAAGTCGTGACTTTTCTAATGACATCGTTATCTATATCCATGTCAAGCCTGAAGTTCCCTTTTTCATTATATGCTATTACGTTCCCATTTATACGATTGGGGGCAAAATCACTATAGGTCACAGAATATATCTTGCTTGTATCCAAATAATAGTCGATCGTCCAAAGGGAGTCTTTTCTTTCTGTGATCTTTCCATGGTATAAGGCCTCTTCCCCATTTTCTACCTGCTCCCATTCTTTGTTATAGTATAATTTTTCATCTTTGATGAATGTATACTCCATTTTCATATGTTCAATTATTGAGGGTATCTCGTCAGGGCCAAAATATCCGTTTACCAATCTGTCCAAGGTAAATGGATAATCTTTTAGGAAAGGGACCAAGGAGTCGATCATTTTTTTTCTTGCCCTTGGTAACTCGTTCCAAGGGGCATCGTGCCCTTGTTTAATGAAATATACTGGATCGTTTTTTATGATATTACCTCTGATAGTCCTTGCGAAAGATACATCTTCTATGGTTTCTAAAGATTGTACAAAATCATCAGATATGGTAAAGAAGGAATCATTGGCCATCACCAACCCCTTTATGGTACCAGGTGATATCTTCTCTTTTTTATCATAGCTTTTTTCCTTGTAATAAAGATCTTTGCCCCGTAGGTAGAAAAAACCTTTTACTTTTTCATGGTTTCCTAGCCAATAGTACCCTTTCTCAAAAAAATCCTTTGGATACATTAAGACTTCCTTATTTGAATTGAACAGTAATAGATCCAAATGTCCCTCTATTGGGATACCATCAAGGCTTATATGGTGACCTATCGGTTGCTGTCCAAATGTTGGGTAATTACAGAACAGGAAAAGGATATGTGAAAAAAAAATTTTATGTGTAATGTGCATACAATTTAAAGATACATTAAGTAATAAAGGATATTTGAGGATATTATCGGATCTTTGGATGCGGTAGCTATCAAAGTTTTTTTGTTGTTATGATAAAATTATATCATACCCATTTATGACCAGATACTAGTATTAATGACTTATTCATGGATAGATATTGGAAAATTGCACCATCCCGAGCAATATTTTATCAATTGAACATTGAGCTTGTTACTTGTTGTGTTTTTATTTGAATAATTTTTTCTCAAGCTTTCCATTTCTGAAGGCTTGGTAATATTTTTTTGTCTTCAATGTCATTGGAACATTATTGTTCACATTTCCCATAAATTCCAATAAGATTTTTGCCCCGCCTAACTGGACCTCCCTAACATCTTCTTGTTTGCTATACTTTTTCCCTCCTAATGGTTTACAATCTAATATTCGATCGTTATTTATTTTTTGGTCCAAGCTGTAATAAATCATTGCGACAGCATACAGGAATTGTTGTTGTTTTGTATTTGTAAGGCTTTTATAAAAATCCCCAAAGGCTGGTATACTCATCCCCATATCTTGATCCATCCAATATTCAATGATTTGAGAAGCAGATTGAAACTCAGTCCCATTATAATAGACCGGTATTGAAAAGATGTATTGACTTGCATCAAAAATCAGGTCCTCAAAGTCCTTGCGATCTGGGATCCCATTTTTTTCCATTTTTTCCAAAGATTCAGAAAAAGCAACCTGTGAAGAGGAAGGAAATGTAAAATTGGTCCAGAGTCTGGCATTGACTGTTCTATCGTTGTATTTCCCAGGTTTTAAGTCTAATGTATTTATAACTTGTTCAATAGATGAATTTATGCTTTCAGAATTGGGGGATGATTTAATGGATACATCTGTTATCTCAGCATTTTCTGTGACTGTTAGGTATAAATAGACATTCCCTTTGAAATTACTTTTATCTTCAAGTTTATCATAGATCAAATTCCTCAATGTTTTTTTTGAACAGGCAGATTGCCCCTCTTCGGATAGCCCACTTTGACAGTCATTCTCAAATGGTAACTCCGATAGTACGGCATAATGATAAAGATTCTCCTTTTCTTGCTTAAAAGGTTTGAATTTTTTGTCTGCATCTAAAAAATGTCCTTTCGGGAATTGCCCTATTGCAAGAAGAGGGAACAAAAATAAGATGGTAAAGAGTCTTGGTTTTTTATTGTCCATATTACTAGTTTACTCAAATGTATTTCAACAACTTGCTAAATGGAGTCATGCTGATCATACCGCTTATCATTTGTAGAATCTTGCATATGATCTAAAGCTAAATGTAGCCAAAATATAGTATATGAAAAAACTGGATATAATTGACGATCATACACCTTTGCGGTAGTCTTGATTTAAAATTAGTCAATATCCAATATATACTGTTTATCATTTTTAGTGCCTATAACTTTATCAAAGTTAAAGCTCAACGACTCGTATTTGGTCGGGACTAGCTCTTTTCCTTGATTATCCCTCATACCATACATCCCATCTTTTTCAGTAATGATGTAACCACGCGCAAAATCTATAGATTTATATTTGGTTGGGGCCAGCTCTTTTCCATGATGATTTCTCACACCGTACATTCCATCTTTTTCAGTAATGATGTAACCACGCGTAAATTCCAGCGATTCATATTTGGTTGGTATCAGCTCTTTTCCTTGGTGACTCATCAGACCATACATTCCATCTTTTTGTGCCATGATATAACCACGTGTAAATTCTAGCGATTCGTATTCGGTTGGTATCAGTTCTCTTTCTTTATGGCTCATTAGACCATACTTTCCACCTTTTTGGGTCATGATATAACCATGTGTAAATTCTATAGAATCAAATCCTGCCTTATTGCTCTGAGCATAGCAGAATACTGAAAACAAGATAAATGAAAGAATTAAAAAAAATTTCATGATATGATTTTTTAGTGTATAGAGATCAATTATTTAATCCACTACTAAATATAACCAAAATATAGGATAAATACCATTTAAACATAATGGCCAATTATTTATCCTGTTTCAAGAAGATATCAATTTCATGACCTGTTCTTTTAGCTTTCCATCCTGCGGCTTTTCTGCATAGAATGCTGCAATTTTTCCTTTATTATCGATAAGGATATACCTTGGTAGAAATTCAACTAAATAATCTTTGGCAAACCTACTTTTTGTACCTCCTTCTGCAATCAGTTGAAGGCCTATAGGTCTGTGTTTTTGAACAAGCTTTTGCCATATGTTCTTGTCCTTCTCCAAGGAAACCGAAAGGACCTGAAATTTAGTGGAATCAAATTCATTCAGCTCTTCTCTCAAAAGGGGCATTGCTTCGATACATGGTCTACAGGTACTTGACCATACATCGATCAATAAATGCTTACCCTTAAAACTTACTAGATCGAATTCCTTATTTTCGATATCCATCAAAGTGAATTCTGGGGCTGGGTCACCAATCTCAAAATGATACTCCCTGAGCCTTTTTATCTCCTTCTGATGGGCATCTTTTATCTCTTTCATGAATTTTTCATCTGCCACCACATCCCGATAAGCCTCTATCAATGAATCTTCATCATAATTCCTTTCAAAATAGGGGTTCCTTCTGAATATCATCATTTCAAGCCTCGTACCTATGGCTGCACTTTTTATGTTTCCATCTTCATAATGATCGTTTATCATTTCTATAATAAAAGGCTCATAGTTTCCAATTTCTTTTTGGGATACTGCTAACGGGTCATTCATGGCCGATAGAAAGTATGGATATGAAAAAGCATAAAAATTTGTGACCTCGTTCAAGAAATAATGATCATCATATTTAGTAAAATCCATTACATCTTTGTCTATAAAGCGCTCGAAAAATTGTGACAGTCTTTTTTTGTCATACCCTTTATTGATCGCATGATATAGCAAAGAACCGTTTTTCTTGAACTTGTGGTTGATCTTTTGAAAATGATAGAATTCTTGAAAGATATCCTGGGCACCTTCATATGCAAAAGCACTTTTCAGAATGGAGTCCCTACAGGCATAGTGATCATTGACTTTCTTAAAAAACTCTTCTTCAGAATATGCTTTTTGGTCTCTCAATGAATGATCCTTCAATGAAGGATGTGATGAAATTGTCCTCAAAAATTCGTTTGCTTGGGACCCAACTCCTGAAAATCGCAATGTTTCCCAGATTTTTGGAGCATACCCATCACATGTGAAGTGCAAATTGTATCCCGTTGCTATATAAAGTGTAAAAATAGTAGTATTATCCAATTTGATCCTTACATTTATAGGGGTCGTTATATCATTGATTTCATAAGTAAAATTTCCTAGACTGTCCAACTCGATATCTTCAAATAAAGTGATCCCCTTAGGACGATAGTTTTGGATCACTGTTATTTTCTGATTCTGTGGATTTAGGATATGTCCATGAATTTTAGCCATGTTTTGAGGGGCATTTGCCTGCATCTGCACTTCTTCCTTTCTACAGGAACTAAAGAAAAAGATACCTATTGATATATCGATCAGTAATAATGCTAAGTGAGGTACTTTATTGATACTTAGGTCCGATATGGTTATCATCATTCTCCGTATTTTCATATATCTTCTTGACAGGGGCACATTTCAAATTCTTGCATCAAGGCTTGCATTATTGTAAGATATCGGTTGAGGTAAATAATATCTATAAGGATTGGAAAAAATGATTGTTTAGCTTAGATAATATATCTCAAAAATAATACTAAAAAAATAGGACATCAACTGATTAACATAAAAGGGGATTATTGACTTTTTTTATCCCCTGAATTTGGTCTTTACATTAGGTACGCTGGATACCATACGTTTGAAGTCACTCAATTGGGTCTGGGTGAATGAACCTTTCGGGATGATATTGGCCACTATCCTATTCTGATAAATAAGTATCCAATCCTTCAGTTCAATTACCTTATGGGTCTTTGGCCACGTGAGTTCAGAGCTAAAGGACTCCCCTTTTATTTTTATCCTTTCTTGGTCAAACCCATATCGGATCGTTTCTTTTAACCTTTCATTTGTATTGAAATTCTTGACAGCACCCCTATATACAGAGTAAGGAATAATAACGGTCAACAATATGCCCATGACCAACTGATAATAAGGAGGTCCGTCAGGTACATCATAGAGCCCTAAAAAATATAGGATTGAAAGGGTCAGCATTACTGCCCCGATTAAAGTGACCAATATTAAGATTGGTTTCCTGTAAGTAAGGATATAAATCAGTTTGATATATCCATTTAATTCAATCTTTGATACTATCTCTATTTTATCTGACATAAAAAAGTTTTTGGTAAAAATAGATAAGCAGAAAAGTATAACAAAAATAAGTTAAATACTCTCAGTTAAAATTCAAAGAAACGAAAACTGCATTTGGTTGATATTCCCTTACACTTTTCTATATAATCGGAATAAACATATAACCAATTATATGCTTTTAAAAACAGGGAAAATCAATGATTTACATACCGTTTTGTTAAGGATATTGGCAAAATTGAGCTTAAACCTTTGATTCTTTATAAAGTACAATTGCTTGTAATCAGCTATCGAAAACTCAATTGGATACTCTTTTTAGATAAGGGTTTAAGCTATTTTCATCTGATTCCATTAAAGGCTTTTGATTGTTTTGAGAAAATGGTCAGATAATAGCGCACTTCATAACATTTCAGACCCGAAAGGACATTCCCTTATCTTACTGCTACCCTTTCCTTCTCAGATGTCAGGTCATAGTACCATAACTGTAAAGTAACATGTCCCAATATTGGCCAGCTACCATCCTTGCCATAAAAAATGAAGGATACTAGAGGTCCATTTTATTACTATTTGGACACTTATGATATGTCAATCGGACCTCTTTTTTACCAAAGTCTTCACGGTTACTTTCTATGTGCCACAACTTGGGTTTTTGCTATTTTCTTTTGCGAGGGAATTCCCTTGGAGCTGGTCATCGGGGAGATGTCTGTATAAAAAAAGGGGTAAAAGGAATCCCTTTTAGAGGTCTAGGGAATTCCATGGGGAATTCCTTTTTCAATGGTGTCTCAAGGGTATACTTTTTTTATATACGATAGTGACTTGGACCGGTAGACATTTATTTTAGTAGCTGGATATCGCATGCCTTTGTATCTTCTTTAATTAAGAAACTTTAAAGCATGGTATTGAACCTGTATGGGCAATGGCATTGTACAGTCCCAGGAAATCATGGTACATCCCCAAAGATGATCTTCCGATATCCAATTATGGGCCATATCCGACATTCGGTGCCCTTACCCCTACCATGACCTGTTTGGCGATACCCACTGCCTGCCGCAGTGCCATCTCTATCGCCTTTCCTGGGACACCCACAGGCGAGAAACCCGCCATCTTGCTCAATGTCCGTGTCGCCTTGGCTATCACCATGTTCTCCATCTTACTGGCCAGTAACCTTGGTGTATGCGGGAAATCCAGTATCTTCTTGGCGTGAGTGTCCTTCAATAGGTGTTCCAGTATCAGTCTCTTGGCAGCATACCTCGGGCTCATCGCCAACAACCTACAATAATTGAAATATTTGACAGGGTCATGTTTCCTTGCATGATAATACTTGAAACTGTTCTCAAGGTCCCTGTTATAGTAAAAGCGCTTGTCGAATATCGTCTCACAATTGCCCACAAAACCCTTCCTGTCAAAACCTATCCTTACTTTCTTACCGTTCAGCACGTTCTTGCTGCCACGGGAATTGGCCAGGGGCGAAAGCTTCAACCTTCCTGTCCTGTCCTTTCGGGAAACGATGATATGCACATGGTAGTTGACCCCGTCCTTTTTTGCATGGGGCAGTATCACCCTACCTTCCGTGTTCCTGATATACTTTTTCTCAAGTACCGAAATCTCTTTTTTAAGGCCTTTTGCGACTTTTTCATCTGCAGTCGATAATCTGGATATTTTCCCTTTTATCTTCCTTTTTATGCCCTCGTTATGGGCATAGGTCTTTACGTGTGCCTTGTCCCATGGCCTGTAACTCCGTTCGGTCTCTATCTTACCGTACCAGAGAAGGTCCTTTCCTTCCATCGGCCTGCCGTTCAGTTCCCTGTCGAACTGCCTTGCATACTCGTCCATCACAAGGGAGGTATAGGTCTTCAGGTTTTCCTCCATCGTTCCTGCCCTACTGCCTGATAAATGTGCCAGTTCGGCAGCCGATGGGTTGATGGTGAGCATGTAGAACTTGGCCTCGTCCTTGCACAGTTTTGAATGGTTGCTGTCCACTCGGTGTTTTACGTGGATATCCGATACATCATGTCCCCTGGTGGTAAAGAACATCGTACCCTCACCTATCTCCTTGTCATGGTTCTCTTTCTCCAGGTACTCTACAAGGTTTTCACAAGAGCCGGTATTGCCCCCGTACTTTTTCGGTTCATGGATCTTCACGTACATAATTCAAGATCGTTTGATGGTCCTGTCTTGAAAAATTGAAGATGACCCATTCGACATCCATTCCCGTAGATGTCTTCTCAAGGCTGTTCCCTATCTTCCTGTATAGCTTTATCATGGATGCCTGTTTCTCCAACAGTCCCGCTCTTTCTTCCTCCAGTTCGGCTATCCTGGTTTTCAATGCCCCTATTTCATCTCCATCATCTGATGAGGTTTCCAACTTCTTAGAAACTGTGGCCTTTCCCATTTTTGGCATCTGTTGGTCGCTATTGGAGGAGGCCTCTGCCGCAGGGACTGTCGAGGCGACTGCTGCTGCTGCTGTGACCTTGATGAGATGGTCCACTTTATCGTTCAGTGGTACTATGTAGTCCTTTTCCTGTTTCCTGATAAAGGAGACCAAAGTGTTCCTGAGTTTCTTCACTTCTGCTGCAGGGGTCTCGAACTCTTCGGCAGGATCATAGCCTGTCTTTTGAAAAAAATCCACCATCTGTTGGAAGAACTGATAACCATACCTTTTCTCACTTTTTGAGAGCTTGGTAAGCAGGCCATCAAATGACTTTTTGGATGTCGAGAGTACCTTCAGTACCGTAAAATCATTCATAGGTTATAAAAAAATTACCAAAGAAGTTACCATAAATAAGGTTTTTCAAGCCCAATATAGGCATTTTTTTAATAAGGTTACCATGGCTGATCATCGACTTACTATGAAAGTTACCATTGACATTTTGTAACATTATGATAATGAGTACTTTATAATAAAAACAAAAATTTATATTCGGGTGTTGCCCGAATCCATCTTGCTTACAAATTCTTTGTAACTTTAATTTCACTCAAAAAAGTAATTTTTGGGGAATTTAAGGAAAATGGCATTTATTACAGGGCAGGTTTGATAGCTTAAAAAATTCTCCTAAACTTTGAGTTTATATTCATAAGCTCCTAGAGATGATCTTAACAATGTTTCTATAGAGATTGTACGGATGACCTTACAATATCCCCCTATTCATATCATTTTTTTGGCCAGGGATGGTCTTTATGATATCAGATTTATTCTATAAAAAAGCCTTGACACCCATCTTCATTTGGAATGGTCCTACCAATCTTACCATTCTCTTTGCTACTTTATCCAATGCCTCAGTTGCAATTAAAGTTTTATTTATAGTAAAGAAAGCAATGAAATTAAATTAAAAAAGGAATTGAATCTCTAAGTCGTACTAAGCAAATTCAATCACGTATTTGGTACTACCAAATTTTGCTTTTTCTTCTCTCACATTCTTTACAAGGCCTATCTTTTTCGCTGTCTCAAAGGAACGTTGAATAGTGGGTTTAATCCTATGGTTATTCCTGTTCTCAACCAATTTTTGCAGTTTCATTATTTCAAACAGCCTATCATAAGTATATTCCACTGTATTGGTATTGGTGCAATGTTTAGCTTGATATAAACACTTTATAAATAATTCTATTTGTGCATTAGGCCTTCCTGAAGTTACTTTCCTGATCTTTTTGTTTATGTCTGAGGGAACATGAAAATAGGTATTGCGTTTCCCTTTGTTAAAGTCAAAGAGGCTACCTTCTACGATTACTTTTAGTTTGTTATTGTTCTTTTTGTCAATGGTATGAATTTCAACCAAGTTGGTAACTATAATTTCATCGTTTGAATCAATAACATACTTTTTAGAATTAAGATCGAATAAGGCATTTTTAGCCAATGTACGATATCTACCTTTCTCATTGCTATCTATACCCATCACTCTATAGATATTGCTTATATCGACCTCAAAGTAGGCTTTATTGATTTTTTCTAAATAGAAGAACTCCCCTCTCAAATTTGCAAAGTGTGCCAAAATGACAATGGCAGTTAAAACACGTACTTCGTTTGCAGTTATTTCTTTTGTGATTTTTTTTCTAAGTTCTTTAGGTAATCGTCTCTCTATCTCAATAGGAAAATAAATGTAGTATTTTTCCTTGTCTTTCTTATGAAGCTTAAGAGCATTATCGATGGCATCGTTAACCCGAGAAGCAATTTTGTTATTAATCTTTCCTGTTTCATCGAATAAATTCAACTGCTTATAATTCCTAGACATATTTTGCCCAAGCTCTATATCAAGTAGCTTTGAGGAGTAATTTACATTGCTTTCTTCAGTCTGTTCCATTGTATAATCCATAGCAAAAGATAGTTTGAACTGAAACTAAAGTAGGGATTTTAAATACTGAATTCAAACAAAAAGGGATTTCAAATTCAAAAATTTTCCTTTTTTACGAGGTTTGTAACACCTTTGACGAGCCATGTAACACCTTTGACGAAATTAGTAACACTTTTGACGAAGAAACTTTTTGATTATTAGCTGAAAATGGAGTTGCTATATTTAACGAATAAGTAACACTTTTGACGAGGTCATTCACACCTTTGACGAATGTAGTAACACTTTTGACGAAGGAATTAAAGTACATAAAGATTGCTGAGATGATGTAAAGCCATTCTACGAAAAAGTAACACTTCTGACGAAAAGGTAACACTTTTGACGATTGGCATACACTTTTGACGACTTGGTAACACTTTTGACGAAATAGAATAAGGCTTAAGCATACGTTAATAGTATAAAGAATGATACTTACAAAAAAGTAACATCTTTGACGAAATCAGTAACACTTTTAACGATTTTAGTAACATGTTTGACGAATCTAGTAACATGTTTGACGAACAAGGTAACACATTTGACTCTTTAAAAACTGTTAACTACTTGATAATCAGTATATAGTGTGCTTTGTTATATATGTATAATTATTATAAAATATAAATTAGATATAATTTATAGAGGTGATTTTATTAAAAAATCACTTTTTTTAAAAATTTATAATAGTAAAAATAAGGATAGCTAAAATTTATCATTACATCTATTTTTAATATATAATAATTAATACTAAATTCTTTTCTAATTTAGATTTAAATATTTATTTTAAAGAATTAATATACTTCATATAAGTTATTATATATCAGTTATATATACAAAAAATATTCTATATAGAATATATATAGAATAATATTATAACGTAGATATTATAAATAATCGTATATAAATATTATATTGCAAATATTTTTATTCTATTTGTATTATTAATGAAAATCATATCTGTAATTAACTCAAAGGGAGGTGTAGGAAAGACTACCTCAACTGCTAATATTGGCGCATGTTTGGCATCACAAGGTTATAAGGTTTTGTTGATTGATTTGGATCATCAAAGTAACCTTTCCCAATCTTTCAATATCCACTCTGACAAAACCATTTACGGATTGCTCAAAGAGGAGTATGAAATGGATCCATTGATGATTTATCCTAACCTACACATAATCCCTTCAGAAAAAAAACTTGCTGAGCTAGAAGTAGAGTTGGCGGCTAAGATGGCAAGGGAATTCTTTCTTAAAAAGAAAATAAACGATTTTAAAGGCGAATACGACTTTGTTATAGTTGACTGCTCCCCTTCTATAGGATTATTGACTGTGAATGCTCTAACCGCCTGTAAATATGTTCTTATTCCATTACAAGCTCAGTATCTAGCCATGGAGGGCGTGAAATCATTAACTGAGACTTTGGCTGACGTTAAAAATAACCTGAACGATGATTTGGATGTTTTAGGTGTAATAATCACAATGTTTAATAAGAGAAAAGTACTCAATAGGGGAGTTGCTAATGAAATTGAGAAACACTATCCTATTTTTGAAACTTATATTAGAGAGAATATTGCATTGGCAGAAGCGCCCGCAGCTGGCAAGGATATTTTTAGTTATGCTCCTAGAAGCCATGGAGCAATAGATTATGAGAATCTAACTTTTGAAATACTAAAAGAAGTATCATGAAAGGGAAAAAAGATTTTAACCTGGAAAAGACTTTTGCTAAAAATGAACCTAAAGAAGCTAAAAAAGAAAATCAACAATTAGATGTAAAAGACATTGAGGAAGAAGAAAGCGTGATGAAGGGGCTTGAAAAACTCAGAAAAATAACTCCTGTTGAGTACACAACAATGAAAGTTAAAAAGCAAGTGCATCGCAGTTTAAAACGAGTCGCCCGCAAAGAAAAGATAAATGCAGTTGATTTACTTGATCATATTATTGAAGAATGGCTCTTAAAATATGAAAATGCAAAATCTTGAATTCAAACTTGATTCAGTATGGAATTAATAAAGATATATAAAGGGAATGTAGTATCGGCTAGAGAACTTCACACATTTTTGCAAGTGAAAAGTAGGTTTGCCGATTGGATAAGAAACCGCATCAATAAATATGATTTTAAGGAAGGAGAGGCTTTTTCTAAAATTTTAGAAAAAGGCACTGGAGGCCGAGGTAGCCACGATTACATCCTTACAATTACTATGGCAAAAGAGCTCTGTATGGTCGAAAATAACGATTTAGGTAAGCGGGCTAGACGTTATTTTATAGATTGTGAAAAAGCATTACAAGAACTCAAAACCAATAAAAGATTAGAATATTGGAATAAACTGGAAAGTACCAAAGATAAATTCTCTAAAAATGTTGTAGCCGTGGGTGGTACAGAAGAAGATTATGTCCAAATTGATTTTAAGGGCCGACAAGTATTGTTTAATGGTGAACCTATGTCAGATCAAGAGTTACCGCTCATTCTTTTAAAAGTACGGGATTTAGCTGTAGAGATGACCAATGAAGGTTTTAAAAGTGGCATGAGTGAATTAGATGATATTACATCTTTACATAAGAGAAATCATGAAGATTTAAGGAATTTATTGGAACAAAATACAGGAAAAGCACCTGAAGAGTTAGATTCAGAAGAGGATATTAAAAAGTTGAAGGAGTAAATTATGAGTATGTCTAGATTTTTTGGCTATGAGTTTGTTTATCAGATAAGAGAAATCAGTATTTCTTTCCTTTATTACAGTCTAAACTTAAGGTCATATTAAATTCAGGTGGCTATATGGAAAACTTTGGCTATGTCAATCTTAGTGTGATAACCGATTGTGAGCTAATGAACGTACTTAAGGATACCAAATTGCAAATTTCGAGGCATCCATCAAGCTATATCTAACATACAATAATATGGATAATTAGAATATTTGAAATTAAAATATTCAGACCAAATCATCAATTTGTACATATCTAGAATCTAGGAAAAGGTCAACTGTTTTGACCGCAATTTTTCTGGACTCCGTAATGCCATGGACCAGCACTCGATGGTCGGGCCATCTTCAAATCTCACTTTCATCTTTCTCTGATCTGAAGTTCCTTTCCCTATTATACGGCATTCCTTTCCCTTGAGATTTTTAGGATATGACCAAAAATAAATGTATTTCTTGAGTGCCATGGATTTTGTAATTGTACCATCCTAATGTAAAGAAAAACTTTTTACGGGGATATAAATAAAGCGATAGGATGTTTAAATATACTGAAATTCATTTGTGAAATTTAAAATAGGTATAGACCATTTTACAGGAAGGGTTGAAATTAGAAAATGGTCAAGTATTGGCTTAAAAATGGATATCTCATCGATTTTTGGATAACCATTTTAGGATTTTGTACTTTTTAAAGGAAATGCCAAAATACTTATAATTTGTTAATAAAATTAGCGGGAAAAGCATATAATTGGTTATATGTTTATTCCGATAGGTGTAAAAAACGTAAGTTTAAATATCAGCTATATGTATTCTAAGTGTTAAACAACCAGCCTCACCATTTCCGTTGAAGTTTGCTCCTCAAAACATTGGAAAAGTCCGTACTAAATTCTGATAAATCAATGATATATTCATCACGAATAAAAGTTTTTTTGGGTCCCGGCCCTTATACTTGTCCTATAATAAATATATAGATATCATGGGGAAAGATCTAAGTATTGTTTATGACACTGTTTCAGAACGTATATATGTCGCAAAGGGCATTACCGCTAACGATGACACCTTGGTAGATGTGACTGGGGATTTTTACAATGTGCTCTTTACCTTTTTTCCCCCTGGCATGATCAGGGCCTTTGGAAATGGGTACCCCGCATCCGAGCATTACGAAGAAAACCTGATGATATGTGCCAAAAATGACCCAAGGGGCCTACTCAATGCAATAGGGGCCATCAAGGAGCATATGGAGGAGAGTTTTACACAAAAGGAGATAAGATCTGCTGAAAGAGAAATAAAGGACAAAAAGGAGGTAGGTGATGGATGATACTTTCGATCTTCAAGGACAGTTCGACGATTTCATTAGCCCTGATGGAGTTAGAAAGGTAGGAGATGGGCCCAGAAATCAAAGAGCTGCTAAAAAGGGCCTTTTATGCAGGTTGTGGGAGGACATTATTGATACTGAACGATCATGCAGCGAATATGGAAAAGGATGATGCAGTATCGGTAATAGATAACCTTTTTAGGCAGGTACACGGTTTCTTTTTGAACGATCCTATGGACGATGGATACAAAGAGGAATGATGTGATAACTGGCTTTATGATAACTACAAACAGTACGAAACCATCAATAGGATCGGCAAACATAGATATCCAAAAAAGGGACCAGAAGATACCCAGGACATAGAAAAGGTCATAAAGATTGTATAGGACCCTATAAAGTAAGAAGAAAGTGCCATATCACAAGAACAAAAAAATCATATTGACTTTCATACCAATAAGTTGTGGTCCGTAAACTGTCTTCGATCAGGATAGGAAATTCATATTTCCAGGGGGCATTTTATGCGCAAAAAGTACCTTGAACGATAAAACATCCATCACCCTTCCCATCCCGATCATAAGGTTTTATGGTCCCCCTTACCCCGGGATCATTGCCCTTATTGACAAATATTAGTCAAACGAATATCAACATACCTTTACAAGCCTAAATATGGTGACATAAAACCGGATACCGTCGTAATAAGGACACGAAAAAACATTACATGTGTACCCAATAAGGTACCGACCACTTTAAGGGGATAAACAACTGGGACCAACTGACTACTTTACCTGAACGACAAACAGACCCTTTATGCGAGCGTATCATTACCTATTATCATTGCTTTTCACCCTTATGACCCTAAGTGCCCATGCCCAGTTGAACTATGCGCCACCCGAGGATTCCGGAGTGGACAGTACGGGCAAAATCTGGGACCGTCTGAGCTTTGGAGGCTCTGCCAGTATGTCCCAGCAGGACCCCACAAGGGTCTCGCTCTCCCCGAGTGTGGAGTACAAGGTCTCGGACCTTTTCAGCAGCGGTCTGAACGCGAACCTTACGTTTACGCAAGGTGCCGACTTCCAGGGCATGGACCACGGTCTCGGGCTCTACGGCAGGCTGACCCCTTCCAAGGGGCTCCCTTTCCTGCAGCTGGAGTACCAGATGGAGAGCACCTCCATTGATAGTACGGGTGCCGAGAACAGGTCCAGCAGCAGGGGCCTCCGTTCCAGCCTGATGTTCGGTGGTGGCCTGGAGGTAGAGGTACATGAGAAACTGACCTTGAGGGCAACGGCGATGTACAATATGACCGGTATCCCGGCGACCGGAGTCCCGGCGACAGGTACCCCTGTGGCAGGTGCAACTGGCGCTGGTCAGCAGCAGATGGGCACCATTGGGAGGTGGTCCTTCAGGATAGGTGTAATGTCGCCGCTCTCCTTTGTGAACGCCCCCCCCAAGAAAAAGGACCTTGACGGTTGGATCTCCTCGATAAAGGAGACCCCATTCAGTCCGGGGATGCTGCCCATACCCAATATCATGAAAAAACTGGACGTGGAAGGCAATGTAAGTATGAGCCTGGGCGATCCGAGCACCATTGATATCTCGCCTATGATATCCGTTGAGATCGACAGCAACTTCAGTGCGGGCATCGGCCCCAGTATCAGGATGAAAGCGGACCTGGGTGGCAACAGCCTTGAAGGGCTTTCCATTGACAGGCGCATGGACTATGGGGGAAGGGCCTACCTGCGCTATCAGTACAACAAGTATGTGCCCTTCCTTCAGATGGAGTACGAAGGGATATATGGTCAGGGTGACAGCCTTAGCTGGGGTGAGGGCAACCGGAAGTGGGTATCATCGGTGCTTGTGGGCATCGGCCACAAGATAAAGATAAAGAAGGTGGGCGAGTTCGGTGTGACGGCCCTGAGGAACCTGAGCTACAGGGGTGTGACCCCGGTGCACAACAGCCCCTGGACGGTGCGTACCAGTTTCAAGAAGGACCTCCCCTTTGATGACGTTCCCATCCCCGGAACCTTCGCCCCCAAGAAAAAAGGCTTCAGGCTGTCCGACCTTTTCAAGCTGGAGGGCAACCTGGGACTGTCCTTGGGCGAGCTGACCCAGATAGACTTTTCACCTGCCCTTGCCCATGAGTTCAACGAGCACATGAGCCTTGGTGCCGGCCCTATCGTGAAGTACCGCAACGACAAACGTGTGGACGTTTCCTCGACCCTCTACGGGGGGCGTATGTACGCCAGGTTGACCCCAGAAAAAAACTACCCCTTCCTACAGATAGAGGGGGAGGGGATGAACATCTCGGGTGCGGCCCCCTTGCAGGGCGCTGTCGCACAGGGACCCTCTGGCCACAACCTGACGGACCTGGGCCAACGGACCTGGCAATATGCCTTATTGATCGGTGGCGGGGTACAGTTCCCTATAGGGAGCAAACATTCCTTCAACATCTCTGCCCTGAGGGACGTGACCTATAAGGGCAGGACACCTGTCAGGAACGAGCCCTGGGAGATAAGGATGGGGCTTAGGATATAGGTGGGAATATACCCGAAAAGGGGTGTAACGTAGCCTTGCCCCCCCTATTTTAGAGGGGGGCGAAAAAAGGGGAAGATACCCAAAAAAAGGGCGGTCCCTGTGATATAGCCCCAATGCCATACATGGGCGCTTTCCTTTGACATAGTGTCCATTTTGGGCAGTAAAACTGCATAAGTACCTGAAAACCAGTAGTGACCTGCTTTTGGATATCCCGGTCCCCTCCGGTATACCGGCCATTGTTCCTTCATTGGGGCCATTTATATTACCCGTGTACCATGAGGCATCATTTCGGACCTAAAATCTCCCCCTCCTTCTGTTATTTCGTCCCTAGCGTAAAAGATGTACCCCATCAGTGGTAAGGTAGGGGCGCATGTAAATATTATTTTTTGAACAAGGACATATCATTGGCGACAGTAAATCCCGTAAAATGGGGGATTGTATGCCCGATAAAAGGTATACCCTATGATGGGGACGCCCATGTTATGTAAGCTTTTTTAAAGGGACATGGATCCCATTTTTTCAACCTAAAATCGGCAGCATAAACCGGACATGAGGAAAGCATTTTTTAAAGACCGTTGCAGCACATTTTTTTACCGTGCACTCATCCTATCGATATTATTGACCGTCATCACGGCCCACCGGCCGGGCCCACCAGGCAGTGGGGCACCCCCCATTACCATAGACCCTGGTGATCCCATCTGCGGACTGCTGCACTCAGCGGCGGAAGTGAACATCTGGCGTGAGCGTACAGGGCTCTTGCCCGGGACCACGGCCTATGAGGGTGAATGGTCCAGGATATTGGCCGATGCCCAGACGGCGGTGGCCAACAGTGCCAACGACCGCTATACGAACTATGATATCACCCAGGGGCCGAACGCGCCCATCACCGAGCTGAACTCCCCTTGGGTCCCTGACAATTCATGGCCTGCCAGGGTCCCTTATATCGATGACAAGGAACCCAGGCCCGGTATCAACGGGCAGGACCATGCTGCCCTATCGATCATGAACGCCGGTTTCGTACACCTGTTGATCGGTGACAACGGCAATGTGGGCGGATATTCCGGGACACAGTATGCCACGGCCGTAAAGACGGAACTGTTGCACTATGCGGGCAATCAGTGGCTGGACTTTACCAATACACAGCGTTTCGTGCGCAGTGGTGGTACCTTTGCGGACCGTAACCCCGGTTTTTTCATAGCCACCTGGCTGAACAGCCTATTGAACGCCTACGATTACACAAAGAACTCTAGCGTGTACAGCGCTTCCGAAAGGCAGACCATAGATAGTTGGTTCCATGGGGCCATGGATTTTTACAGGGACATGTTGATTGATGATATGTCCGGTCCCTGGGGGGGCGGCACGAGGTACCAGAACGGTGATTACAGTGGCCCTTTGAACTCAGGATGGAACGTGAGCTCAAGGGGCAAGCCCTATGACGGTGCTCCCTACACGGCCTATGGCCTGAACGAGTACTATGCGAACCGCCGTTGCCAACATATACGCTTCATGATGAAAGCGGGCCTTTTCCTGAAGGACGACCCGACCTATGGTGCCGATGCAGATGAGGCCATAGCCTCGGCGCACCGCTGGATCAAGGAATGGATGGTGTACGGCAATTTTTCCGACGGTACGAACGCGGACATGCACCGTGGCGGCAGCAGTAACCCTTTACAGGGCCTACAGTATAGTACGATAGGTATCGGCGGGATCATCGATGCAGTGGATGCCTATGAGCGCAACATGTCCCAGGAGGCGGGGTTCGAGAGCCTTTATGACTGGGAACTGGTGAGGGGGAGTGCGGAATATAACAGGTTACTTCCCGCTGCGACATCCTCATATGTATGGCGGAGCTCCTTTGATGTACCCTCTGGGAGACCAAGGGGCCTGAGGATGATCATCGATGCTCTTTTGAAGCATTTCGATGGCAGTTATGGCAGTACCCGCAAGTGGGGTGGACAGGTAATAGACGGTTTCGAACCTGGTACGTCCCATTTCATAAAGATCGTGGAGAGCGACAGATGGGTGGCCCCTGCGACTGTCTACTATGCGACGCAGGATGCGGTCTGGGCGGCCAATGCGGCCAGTATCTATACCCGTACCAAGTCAGGGACGGTACCCTATCAACCAAACCCATCAAAGGCAGGGAGTTATGATATCAACCTGGGGACCTGGGGCGGCCATCCGAGCATACTACTGATGCACGGCAGGATGGAAGGACTGGTGAACCCCTATGAAGGTTGCCAACCCGATATCCAACAAGGTGGCCCCATTGCCGGCGATGGGGACGAGGATAGCGGTGAAGGCTTCTGGTCGGTTGTCAATGGGAACTGGGAGGACGCCTCTACCTGGAGCAGGGACGCCGAAGGTACCACAGCGGCACTGACGCCCCCCGATACCCTGTCGGAGGTACATATACTGGGCCATGAGGTGACCCTTTCCTCGGATGCCTTCTCCGGTGACATAGAGATATCCGATGATGGTACCAATGCCGGTAAACTGCTCATAGATGGTAAAGGGAGCGAGGTGCTCCTGAAGGTGACCGGTGAGGTGCGAGTGGAGCGGACCACGGTCCCGGGCAGCGGGATAAACATCGTCAATGGTGGCGGGCTGGACGTGGATGCCCCTGAACGCACCTTCGAAGAGGGTACGGGCGTGGCACCGACGTCCCTTATCGCTACCGGTCAGACGGCCTTTTCCATCACACTTGCCTGGCAGGCACCCAGTGACCAGGGTGCGGTACAGGGCCTTGCCGTCAAACGCGACGGTGCGACAGTGGCGACACTTTCCTCCACAGCGGTGTCCCATACCGTGACAGGGCTTGCCTCCGGACGGTCCTACGACCTCCAGGTGGTGTCCCTTGGCTATAATGGCAGGGAGCTTGAAGGTGGTGGCAGTGATATTATCACGGGTACGACCAATACGGCGGTAGAGGGTGCGATCACCGAGGCAGAGCTGGGTACCGACTATAAGGAAGGTGGTGGCAACAACGGGGCAGTGGGCCAGATATCCTCATCTTTCCTCAACGGAGGGGCAGGTATGGCGATATTTGACCCGGGCGACGGTTTCAGGATAGGTTTCGAGGTAGCTACCACGGGCAGTTACGGGCTCAGGGTACGCGTCCGCAGCGGTGCGTACCGTGATGCCTCCTATGACGAACCGACGGTCTATTGGCCGGGGGGCTACATCTTCAGGTTGGACGGGGAGCGGATCTACCCGATCGGCGACCCTTCCAGTGTGGTAGGTCCCGACGGTGCCATCGGTGGTGCCTATTGGGGCACCATGGTACTGGAAGGTGTGGACCTGACGGCCGGGGGCCACGTGCTGGAGATAGAGGCGGTGAACTCCTGGGGCGCCGTGGACTACCTGGAGGTAACAGGTGGGACAGGGGCCGCGCTCCCTGCCCCGATGAACCTCACGGTGGGCAACGTGACCAACAGCAGCATAGCACTCTCATGGACGGCCCCTGCAACGACGGTCTCGCCATTGACCTATAAGATATTCACGGACGGTGTGTTGACCGATAGTACGACCGCTGTCCAATATACGGTAACGGGGCTGGCCCCTGGCACCGATCGTTCCTTTTATGTGACGGCCTCAGGGCCCGGTGGAGCGGTCTCCCCGGCCAGTACGGTGGTAACGGGGAGGACGCTCCCTGGCCAGGTGACGGTACGCAGGGAGGCCGAGGACATCTACCGGACTGTGAGCAACGTGGGCACCTATCCCATCATAGTGGAGGACGCCCCCTTGCTGAGCAATGGCAATGGCGTTACACTCTATGACAACGGTGATGCGATAGACCTGCCCTTCGAAGTGGAACAGGCGGGCACCTATATCATCCATGTAGGGCTGCGTTCCGGTGAGAACGGTTCCCCGATGTCCTTTTATGGTGACAGGTATTCCTTTGAACTCAACGGCAATGCCATCGTGATGACAGGTGATGCCACGGCGGTATCCCCCTATGACCCCGACAATTTCGGAGGGGCACATTATGGCAGGATGGCCAGTGCCCCTGTGGCGCTGGGTGCAGGGGGCCATGTGCTCCTTGCAAGGGCCACGGCGGACTGGGGGGTCATCGACTACCTGGAAGTGTCCCCAGCGGGGAACACGGGCAACCAGTTGCCGGTGGCCGATGCGGGCGCTGACGGGACGGTCCTCCTCCCGAGGCCCTCTTATACCCTCCAGGGGAGCGGTAGCGATGCCGATGGAACGATAGCCGCTTATTCCTGGGCACAGGTGGGCGGTACCGGACTGACCTTGTCGGGACTGCAAGGGCCTGCCCTGACATTGTCCGATCTTTTGCCGGGCACCTATACCTTCCGTTTGACGGTGACCGATGACAAGGGGGACAAGGGTTCCGATGAGGTAACGGTGACGGTACAGGGCAGCAATGGCCAATTGGCCGTGAACAGCCTGACGCTCATCAATGCGGTGACGGACCTTCCCATCGAGGGCCATGGTGCCCTGACGGCAGGGACGACCATCAATATCAACGCACTGCCTGTCGGTGACATCAGTTTCAGGGCCAACGTGACGGGCCCTGTACAGAGCGTTAACTTCAGGATGACGGGCCCGGTGCCACTTGAAAGGACGGAAAGTACGGCGCCCTATTCACTGTTCGGCGATGCCGATGGGGACTATGCCCCATGGGTGCCGCAGGGCAGCCTGTTGGGCAACCATACGATCAGGGCGGTACCCTATGACGGGAGCAACGGCACGGGCAACGTGGGCACGCCCCTTGAGATAGGTATCTCCTTTGTGGACGGCACGGGCGGCAATACGCCACCTACGGCCGATGCGGGCCCTTACCAGGAGCTGACCCTCCCAGTGGACAACATCACCCTTGACGGAAGCAACAGCAGTGATGCAGAGGGTGCGTTGAGCTATAGCTGGCAGCAGGTCAGCGGCGGTGCGGCCACCCTGTCGGGCACGGGCACGGCCTTCCTGTCCCTATCGGGGCTGGACACGGGCACCTATGTACTGCGCCTGACGGTCGGCGATGCCGGAGGGCTCTTCGACAGTGACGATGTTACCGTCAAGGTCCTTGCGGCACCGACAGGTGATGCAGTGGTGGGCTTTACATTGATCGATGCGGTGACCGATCAACCGATCGCGGCCTATGACCCGATACCGGAAGGGGCGGTCATCAGGACGGACATACTGGGTACTGACAGCCTTAACATCCGTGCCAATACTTCGCCCGCCACGGTGGGCAGCGTGGTCCTCTCCCTTGGTGGGGCTGCCACCCATTCAAGGACGGAGACCACGGCTCCCTATACCTTATACGGTGACAGTGGTGGCGATTATGCTGCCTGGACGCCCGTACCGATGGCCGGCCAGTCCTATACATTGACGGCCACGCCCTATGACCAGGCAGGAGGTGCGGGCAACGCCGGTACGGCACTTGCCCTGTCCTTCTCCTTTGCAGGGAGCGTGCAGCCGGTACTGGAAAGGTACCAGGCCGAGGACCATTTCACAGTGGTGGGTGAGACGGGCACCCTTGGCAGTGTTGCCGTCGCAGAGGCGGGCAGCATGGACGGGGGCAGGGGCGTGAAGATATTCGATACCGGTGATGCCATGGGTATACCCTTCACGGTAGGCACCACCGGGGCTTACATCTTGAAGGTGCGGGTACGTTCCGGCGATGCCATCTCCCCGGAGACCTATTGGCCCGACGGCTATACCTTTTTGCTCGATGGCTCGGCCCTTGCCATGACCGGTGATGTGGCGACCATCGAGGGCACTTCCCAGTTCGGGGGTGCCAGTTTCGGTGAGATGTACAGCGGGGGGCTACAGCTCTCCAACGGACCGCATGTACTTACGGTAACGGCAGGGGCCACCTGGCAACTGGTGGACTACCTGGACGTGGTAACGGAAGGGGCGGTACTGTCCCCTCCTACGGGGCTTACCGCTTCGGGTACCACGGCCACGGGTACTTCACTGTCATGGACGGCCCCTGCGACCGGGGACATCGCCGGTTACCATGTGTACCGAGACGGTACCAAGGTGAACGGTCCCCTTGTGACCGGTACGGTCTATCAAGTGGGAGGGCTTGCCCCTTCCACGGCCTATTCCTTTACGGTAAGGACGGTGGACAATGGTGGCGGCCTGTCGGTGGACAGTGACAGTGTGGCGGTGACCACCACATCCGGTGTCCCCGATCAGCGTATAGAGATAGAAGGGGCCTTTACGGTCCTTGCCGACGTGGGCAGCAAGGCCACGGTAGGGACTGTGTCCTCCTCGGCGATGAGCGGTTCGGAAGGGGTGCGGCTCTATGACCCCGGCGACAAGGTAGGAATAGGTTTCAGCGTGCCCCAGGCCGGCAACTATGTGCTCAGGGTAGGGGTACGCTCGGGCAGCTCCCTTTCACAGGACAACTATTGGCCGGGGGGCTATGCCTTTGCCATCGATGGGAATGCGGTCACCTTTACCGGTGATGTGTCGACCCCGGTCTTTACCTCAGATATCGGTGGTTCCTGGTTCGGGACCATGGCCACCGATGGCATGGCCCTTACGGCAGGGGCACACACCCTGACGATCGAAGGGGTGACGGACTGGGCCATCGTGGACTTCCTTGAGGTCAACGATC